>Ga0207421_10001303_pt1 | contig 32394 bp, 21 predicted proteins | sample SodLakKL_010_SED_4_FD_187542 | JGI IMG/M metagenome (GOLD analysis project Ga0207421, IMG submission 187542) | Alkaline sediment microbial communities from Lake Tanatar, Kulunda Steppe, Russia - 8KL_010_SED (SPAdes) (version 2) | ecosystem: Environmental > Aquatic > Non-marine Saline and...
ACCGAGACCGATCTGATCCGGGATTTTGGCACCAGCAGGGTGGGTGAAGGCCGCCCCAATCCCCGTCGCTACGAGGTGCCGGCGGGCACCTACGACATCCGCTTCGACGTCTCCGGCGCCGATGGCGGCAGCCGCTGGTTGCGCGGGGTGACCGTCCGGGTCGGGGAGCGCACCGAACACGTCGTCGATGTCGCAGCGCCGGAGTAGCCTCGCCGGCGCCACGGAACTCTGCGCGCTGAAACCAACCCAATGGGTCGTCAGTCGTTCACAGGGAGCCAACATGATCTTCAAGCAATTGTTCGAAGCCGAGTCCTCGACCTACACCTACCTGCTGCACTGCACCGACACCGGCACCACGGCGCTGATCGATCCGGTGATCGAGACCGTCGACCGGGACCTCGAGGTGCTGCAGCAGCTGGGCCTGAAGCTCGATTACGCGATCGAGACGCATATCCACGCCGACCACATCACCGGTGGCCGAATGCTCCGGGAACGCACCGGCTGCCGGCTCGCCGGGCCTGCCCAGGATGCCCTGCCCTGCCGGGACCTCGGGTTGCGCGAAGGCGAAGCCCTGCGCATCGGCAACCTGGTGTTGAATCCCCTGTTCACCCCCGGTCACACCGACACCCACCATGCCTACCTGCTCGAGCATGGCGGTCTGCCGCTGCTGTTCTCCGGCGATGCGCTGCTGATCGAGGCCTGCGGGCGCACCGATTTCCAGTCCGGCGATGCCCACACGCTGTACCGCTCGATCCACGACAAGTTCTTCACCCTGCCCGATGAGACGCTGGTCTATCCCGGCCACGACTACGAGGAGCGCCAGATCACGACCATCGGTCAGGAGAAGCTGCGCAATCCGCGGCTGGGCAAGGGCCAGAGCCTGGAGGCCTTCGTGAAGATCATGACCGAGATGGATCTCCCCTACCCGAAAAAGATCGACTGGGCCTTACCCGGTAACGAGGCCTGCGGTGCCTGCCCGGACAACCTGCCGCCGGAGAAGGAACGGCTGTGCCAATCGGACCGCCAGGGCTGAGCCGGACCGGATCGACCGTTACGGCTGACCGAATGCCGCCACGGAGCGTGACCACCGAACCGTGTCCTCGGCGGTTATTCGCAGGGGATGCGCGTTGGGCTATCGTGCCCCGGGTCGGCTCGCGCTGAACCGCCCGAACGTAGCCCATTCGGGGTCGCGATAGCGGATCTTTTCATCGCACCTCCGGTCTTACTGGGTTCAATGTCCCATGAGCCCCCCGAACCTTGCGCGACCCGTCAGCGCCCGGCCTCTGTTCGCAGAGATCGGGCTACGTCGTTCAGCGCGACCCAGCCGCGAACCACCGGCAAGCCTGCCCCGGCCGACACGGCGCTGCACGCCCATATCGAGCGACAGAACTTTCAGCTCGCGCTCGAGGATCGTCTGCGCGAGCTGCAGGAACCGGCCGCAGTCACTGCCGCGGCCGCAGAGGCGCTGGGCCGGCAACTCGGTGTGGGCCAGGTCGCCTACGCCGACATCGATGAAGCCGGCGAACGCGCGATCATCGAGCGGGACTGGAACGACGGCACGATGCCCAGCAACACCGGCGTGCACCGCCTGAAAGCCTTCGGTCCGGCCTTCATCGCCGATTTGAAACAGGGAAAGACCGTCGCCATCGGCGATATTCGCGGCGATTCGCGAACCAATACCCCGAAGGCGCTCATCACCTTCGAACGCGCCTCCATTGCCGCGTTCCTGAACGTCCCCCTGGTCAAGAATGGACACCTGGTGGCAGTCCTGGCCCTCCACCACCCCGTGCCGCGTCACTGGTCGGCCGAGGAGATCAGCCTCGCCGAGGCGGTGGCCGAGCGCACCTGGGCGGTGGTCGAACGCGCGCGAGCGGAGTCGGAGCGGGATCGCTTCTTCGACCTCTCGCTGGACATGCTGGCGATCGTGTCCCCCGACGGCCGTTGGCGGCGCGTGAATCCGGCCTTCGAAACAACCCTGGGATGGGCGCAATCCGATCTCGTCGGCCAGCCGGCAGAGGCGATCGTGCATCCGCAGGATCGCTCGCGCTCCAGAAAGGCGGCCGCGGCGATCGCGCTTGGGCATCCCCTGAAGGGCCTGGAGAACCGGATCCGCTGCAAGAACGGCGACTACCGCTGGATTGCCTGGAGCACCGCACCGGCCACGGATCAGGGCCTGATGTATTCGGTCGGACGCGACGTGACCGACCGACGTGCGAACGAGGCGGCGCTGCGCACGAACGAGGCGCTGCTGCGGCGGGTTCTCGACCAGATCTTCGCCTTCGTCGGCGTACTGACGCTGGAGGGCGTGGTCCTGCACGCCAACCGGGCGCCGCTGGCCGCCGCCGGCATTCGCCTGGAAGACGTGGTGGGCAAGCCCTTCGACCAGGTCTTCTGGTGGTCCTACAGCCCGGCGGTGCAGGCGCGGCTGCGTGCTGCCATGCAGCGGGCCGCGAAGGGCGAGGCGGTCCGGTACGACGTCCCGGTGCAGATGGCCGAAGGACGCCTGATGACCATCGACTTCCAGATCGCGCCGATGCGCGACGACGAGGGCCAGATCATCGGGCTGATTCCCTCGGCGATCGACATCGACCAGCGCAAGCGCGCGGAGGCCCACCGCGAGCTGCTGATCAACGAACTGAACCATCGGGTCAAGAACACGCTCGCGGTGGTGCAGGGCATCGCCCTGCAGACCTTCACCGGACCCGGCGTCGCCAACCGGATGGCTGCCTTCCAGAGCCGCCTGAGCGCGCTGGCGGCGGCGCATAACCTGTTGGCCCAGTCCAGCTGGGAGAAGACCTCGCTCGAGGCGCTGGCCCGGCGTGTGCTTACCGCGGCCTTCGTCCAGGACGCGCGGATCGAGCTGGCCGGACCGCCGGTCGAGTTGCCGCCGCGGCATGCCCTGACCCTCGCGATGGCGCTGCACGAGTTGTGCACCAATGCGATCAAGTACGGCGCGTTTGCGCACGGCAGCCTCGGTCGTGTGACGCTGAGCTGGAGCGTCTCGACGGGTCCGGAGGCGATGCTGCACCTGGTCTGGCGCGAACACGGCGGACCGCGGGTGAGCCCGCCCCAGCACAAGGGCTTCGGCTCACGCATCATCGAACGCGCCCTCGCCCAGGAGTTCGACGGTACCGTGACGCTGGATTTCCATCCCGAGGGGCTGGTGTGTACGCTGGTCGGCCTGCTGCCCAAGGCCGTGCCGTCGTCATGAGCGCCCTGACCGGAAAACGCATTCTCATCGTCGAAGACGAATTTCTGATTGCGCTGACCGCCGAGACCTTCCTCGCCGATCTCGGCGCGGTCGTGGTCGGTCCGGCCTACACCATCCGCGAAGGCCTGGCGCTGGCCGAGGGCGAGGCCCTCGACGCCGCGATCCTCGACGTCAACATGGGCGGGCAACGCAGCGATCCGATCGCGGCAGTCCTGGTGGAACGACGCATCCCCTTCATCCTGGCTACAGGCTATGGCGAACGCGAAGGTCAGCGGGGTATTCCCGTCGTCGACAAACCCTACACGGCAAGCCAGCTCGCCACCGCGCTTCAGCTCGTGATTGCCGCCCATACGCGCAACGCGCCATAGCGTCTACAGCGTCTACGTAACTGCACGCCCTGCGCCGGCGCACCGAGACGACCTGGGCCGTGAGAAAGGCCATATCACGCGTTTGCCGTTCCAGGAGCCGCATGGTACAAGTTGGAACAGCCTAAACTCCGCCTTTTAAAAAAACCCGCGGCGAAGCCCGACGCATCCATCTTTTATCTACGCCCACAGGAACCTCCCATGCCGAAGAATGCATCGAAGAAGACACGCGTGAGTCTGGTCGCCGCCTTGGGCGTCGCCCTGGTCCTTCCAGTATTGACGATGGCCCAGGTGCCCGAGGAGGAGGATCTGCAGATGATGCCGCGCCAGGGCAAGACCTCCGCGGTTGATATGTTCACACCCACGACCAGAAACCGGGCCTTCCCCGGTGAGACCTTTTCACCCACCACCCGAGACCGGGCCTTCCCCGGTGAGACCTTTTCACCCACCACCCGAGACCGGGCCTTCCCGGGTGAGACCTTTTCACCCACCACCCGAGACCGGGCCTTCCCGGGTGAGGCATTTACACCCACCACCAAAGACCGGGTTCTTCCCCGGTGAGGCATCCTGACGGACGGCCACCTTGCCGATGATCGGTTTGCGCCGAGGACACCCGGCGACCGACTGAAGACTCGAGTGCTTGGCACCAACTCTATGCGGGGTTTGGCAAGCCGGAGCCATCACCGCGCTCCGTAGCGTCCGTGACTTCGGACGCAGGGAAGGGCCGTGACGCTCCGGCGGGACGCCGTGAATACATCCCTGTAGGCTTGACGGCCGCATCCGTGCGGCCGACACCCGCGGGAGCGCCACGGACCTTCCCTGCTGCGCCGTACCCGACCCTCATCCGCGACCCTGTACGCCGTAGGGTGCGCCAAGCGCAGCGGGCCCACGGGCACCCCGCACGATTTCAGTTTGGAATCGGTACCGGCTGCACCTTCCAGATCGTGTCGCAATAGTCCTGGATCGACCGGTCGGACGAAAACCCGCCCATGCGGGCGGCGTTCAGGATCGACATGCGCTGCCAGCGCGTCGGATCCTGGAAGCTTCGATCCACCTGCGCCTGGGCTTCTCGGTACGAGGGGTAGTCGGCCAGCAGCAGGTAGGGATCGTGTTGCATCAGGCTGTTGGTCAGCGGGCGGAAGAGGTCCTTGTCGCCGCGGGAGAAGAGCCCCGAATGAAGGACTTCGATGATCGCGCGCAGTTCGGCGTTATCGCAATAGAGCTCCCAGGGCCGGTAGCCGGCCGCAAGCGCCGCGCCGACCTGTTCCTGGGTCAGGCCGAACAGGAAGAAGTTCTCGTGACCCACCGCGTCGCGGATCTCCACATTGGCCCCATCCAACGTGCCGATGGTCAGCGCGCCGTTCATCGAGAACTTCATGTTGCCGGTGCCCGAGGCCTCCTTGCCGGCGGTGGAGATCTGTTCGGAGAGATCCGCGGCCGGATAAATATAGGCCGCCTCCTTCACATTGAAGTTGGGATAGAACACCACCCGCAAGAAGCGATTGACCTGAGGGTCGGCGTTCACCACCTCGCCGACCGCATGGATCAGCTTGATGATCAATTTGGCCATCGCATAACTGGGCGCGGCCTTGCCCCCAAAAATGAAGCTGCGCGGGGTCAGCGTCAAATTCGGATTCTGCTTGATCCGCAGGTACAGCGACACGATGTGCAATACGTTCAGGTGCTGGCGCTTGTACTCGTGGATGCGCTTCACCTGGATATCGAACAAGGACTGCGGGTCCACCAGAATGCCAGTGCGGTCCTGGATCCGCTTCGCCAGACGCTCCTTCGCCGCCAGCTTCATCCGGCCCCAACGCTCCTGAAAGGCGGCATCGTCGGCGTGGGGCTCGAGCTTCTTCAAATTGTTGGCATCGCGCGCCCACCCCGGACCGGCGACCTCGGTGAGGATGCCGCAAATGTCGGGGTTGCTCAGTTGCAGGAAGCGTCGAGGCGTGACCCCATTGGTGATGTTGTGAAATCGCTCCGGCCACAGGTCGTGGAAGTCCTTCAGCAGGGTGGACTTGACCAGTTCGGAATGCATGGCGGCGACGCCATTGATCGCATGGGAGCCTACGGTGGCCAGGTGGGCCATGCGGATCCGGCGTGTCGCGCCCTCGGCGATCAGCGACATGCGCGCAACGCGGTCCGGGTCCTCCGGAAAACGCAGGCGCACCTCCTCGAGAAAGCGCTGGTTGATCTCGTAGATGATCTCGAGGTGACGTGGCAGCAGGGTTCCGAACAGATCCACCGGCCAGGTCTCCAGCGCCTCGGGCAACAGGGTGTGATTGGTATAGCCAAAGGTCTGGCGGGTGATCTCCCAGGCCGGCTCCCAGGCCAGGCCATGCACGTCCACCAACAGGCGCATCAGCTCGGCCACCGCAATCGCCGGATGGGTGTCGTTCAACTGCGCCGCGAATTTTTCGTGGAAGGTCTCGAGGGTGGCGCTCTGCAGGTGCAGGCGGATCATGTCCTGGAGCGAACACGAGACGAAGAAATACTGCTGCTTCAGCCGCAGCTCCTTGCCGGCGTCGAGTTCGTCGTTCGGGTACAGCACCCGACTGAGGTTCTTGGCCTCGATCTTGGCCTGCACCGCCCCATAGTAGTTGCCCCGGTTGAAGGCCTGAAAGTCGAAGGACTGACCGGCCGTGGAATGCCACAGGCGCAACATATTGGTATTGGCGACGCCAAAGCCCATGATCGGGGTGTCGTAGGCGACCCCGCAGACCTCCACCCCGGGCACCCAGCGCACCTGATGACACCCATAATCGTCGGTGTAGCGCTCGGTATGGCCCCCGAAGTTCACGACGTAACAGAGCCGGGTGCGCGGAATCTCCCAGGGGTTGCCGTGGCGCAGCCAGAGGTCGGAGAGTTCCACCTGCCAGCCGTCCTCGAGCGTCTGCTGAAAGATGCCATGTTCGTAGCGGATGCCGTAGCCGATCGCCGGGATCTGCAGCGTTGCCAGTGAATCCATGTAACACGCCGCCAGCCGACCCAGGCCGCCGTTGCCGAGCCCGGGCTCCGGCTCCTCCTCGAGGATTTCGGCCAGATCCATCCCCAGATCGATCGCCCCCTGCCGGGCACTGTCGACGATCCCGAGGTTGATCAGGTTGTTGCCCAAATGCGGGCCGGGCAGGTATTCCGCCGACAAGTAGCACACGGTGCGCACGCGCTCGTCCCGATAAACCGCGGCGGTACGGGCCCATCGTTCCAACATGCGGTCGCGGACCGTGTAGGCGGCCGCCATGTACAGGTCGTGCAACCCGGCGACATCGCGAAAACGCGCCTGCACGTAGAACAGGTTATCGAGGAAGGCCCGCTTGAGTGCTTCGGGCTGCATGCCGGTACGCGTACGCTCATCCTCCGGGATGGCCGCGGGCACCCGGGTCTTCTCTGCAATCTTGGAAATGGGATGATCCTCCATCAAGGGTTTGGCACTCGCGCCCGGGCCATCGCTGCGCGCGGACATGAAGACACCGGCGTTGCGAGCAGTATAGGTTGCGAGCAGTATAGGAAGAATGAATGGCCTTTTCCCGACTGCAGCCCGCGCGGTGACGCCATGGCGCCGGCATCGGTACCCTGCGCCATGCTGATCCGCGATCCGGTGCATGGCGACATCGAACTGGGGCCGCTGGAGGCCGCGGTGCTGGACCTGCCGGTGGTGCAGCGGCTGCGCGGCATCAAGCAGCTGGGCACGGCGAGCCAGGTCTATCCCGGCGCCCTGCATACCCGCTTCGACCACTCGATCGGCACCTGTGCGGTGGCCCACCGGATGGTCGCCGGCCTGCGCCGGAGCGGCACCGTGATCAGTGCTGAACTCGAGGCCTGCATCGGAGTCGGCGCCCTGTTGCACGACATCACCCATGTGCCCTTCGGCCACACCCTGGAGGACGAACGGCGATTGTTCCCGCGCCACGACAAGGGCTCGCGACTGCTGCGTCTGCTCGACGGCGAGCTCGGGGCGGCCCTGACGCGGCTGGGCATTCGCGCGCCGGTGGCCGGACTGCTCGGCGCCGCGCCCAATTTGCTGCCGCCCTGGGCGCCGGCGCTGATCGCGAGCACATTGGACGCCGATCTGCTCGACTACCTGCGCCGCGACAGTTACTTCGCGGGTCTCGCCCACGCCTACGACGATCGCGTCTTCCGCTATTTCGCGGTAGCCGACGATCGGCTCGCGCTGCGCATGGCCAAGCACGGCATGGACCGGCCGGATGCCCGTTCCGAGGTGGTGCAGCTGCTGCGCATGCGCTACTTCCTGACCGAGCGGGTGTACTACCACCACACCAAGGTCACGGCCGGCGCGATGATCTCCAAGGCGGTCGAGATCGCGCTCGACCACGGCGCGCTGGTCGAGGCGGATCTGTTGACGTTGAACGACTGGACGCTGCTGGACCGGCTGGAGCACGCCGCACCAGCGCCCGCCGCGCGGCTCGCTCGGGGGCTGCGGCGGCGCGAGCTGCTCAAGCGTGGCTATGTGCTGTCGGCACGGGCCGTGTCCCTGGAGCAACGCACGGAACTGGTGCGCCAGTACCACGCATCGCGCAGCACCCGCGCCGCTGCCGAGACCGAACTGGCCGCCACCCTCGGTCTGGCACCGGAACAGGTGATCGTCTACTGCCCGGCGCTGAGCGTGATGAAGGAGGCCGGCGCCTGGGTGGAAACTGCCTCCGGGCTGCGCCGGCTCAACGACCCGGACAATGCCGCCTGCGCCGAGATCGGCGCCATCGAGGCCGGCTACGCCGGATTGTGGCGCTTCTACGTGTTCGTCCCCGCCGCCGCCGCGGCACGCACGGCCGACGTCGCGGCCGCGTTCTTCGGATACCCCAGCGAACACACCGGCGCCGTTCCCGGCCGTCAGCGCGGGTTGCCAGGGGTTGCGGTCCGGGATGTCAGGGGGCCGCGGCCCGAGTCCGTTTAGAGGCCCCGCTCTCGTGTGGCGTGGCATCGAATCGGCCTCGCCTGCCGGATCATGGCCGCAGAGGCGGCAGGAACTGCTCGAGGAGGGCGGGATCGACCAGGCCGGCCACGCCGAAGCGCCGCGCGGTCTCGACGAAGGCCGGTGCCGACGCGGCCAGTGCGTCCATTAATTCCGCCGCCGTGGCCAACCGGCCGGCCATGGCCAGTACATTGGCGTGCAGCAGCGCGAGTTCCGGCTCCTGATCCACGTCCAGGCGGTCATGCGTGATCTGTTCGAGACCCTCGACCGCTCGGCCGTCGAGGGCGAGTTCGAAGGCGCCCACCGCCGCGTGGTAGCGCGCGTTGTAGCTGGCCATACGCGTCAATCTCCCGACCGGATCGGGATGATCGTCAACCCGCAGATCGACGACGTTGTCTTGCCAGGGGCGGCCGCTACGCTGCGCGCATACCACGAAGAGCGCGGCCGAACGGCTGCCACGCACATCGCCACCCCCGGCCTCGGCAGCGCCCAGGGCCGCGAGCAGGCGATCGCCGAGCCGTCCGGGCGAGGCCTCGAAGGTGTCCACCATCGCGGTCCACAGGCCCGCACTGGCCAGCATATTGCCCAGCGCTGCACAGCCGGAGCCCACCTGATGGCCCGCCGCCGGGACACAGGTATCCCCGGTGTACACGGCAATGCCCCCATCTCGATCGACCATACCGACCTGCCGGCGCGCGGGGTGGGGATCCACGCTGCGCAGTGCCGCCAGCGCCTCGGAGGCGGTCAATCCACCCCGCAGCAGATCCAGCCCGAGTTCGCCGTACATCGGCTCCCCGATCGACTGCGTCGCGATCACCCCCGCGCCGGGCAGCGCCCAGGACACGCTGCTGCCCACCGCAAAGGCCTGGGATTGGGTCGCCACGCCCATTTCACCCGTCTTCGGGTCCCGCGCAATGATCGAATAGGTCATGCCGCCAGCTTAACGGCAGCACGAAGGGAAAATCCAACCCGCACCGGATACCGGACGCCACGGCCAACGGCACGGCTTCCCGGCCCCCCCTCGGCGCAGGTCACGATCCGATGATCACGAAGACTCCGCAGGGAATCCCCTGCAGGCGAACCCTCTCGCCCGATTCCGGCAGACGCCGGTCGGGAAAAAGAATTCGTTTTTTTCGAAATGGGGCTTGCAATCGTTTTTCCGCTCCCCTAAGATGCACACATATTAGAGATTTCTAATGTACTGATCAGGAGGCAACACCCTCCGATTCGATGCTTCAGAATTTCATTTGCCTTTTACCCTTGGACCTGCCCGTCATCGGGCCGCGCACAAGGGCCTACTCTTCTAACCATAAGGATGTTAATCATGCGCAATTCCCTCAAGCTCATCGCCGCTGCCGCCCTGCTGGGCGCCATCGCCATCCCGATGCAAGCCAGTGCCCAGTGGGGCGGCCCGGGTTACAACGCCCCCGGTTACGGTTACGGCCCCGGCGCCTACGGTCCCGGCTACGGCCACGGCCGCAGCATGGGCGACATGTTCGGCATGGGCGACATGATGGGCGACTTCAACTTCTCCGCCAGCGGCCGCAGCAACGCCTACGGCTCCGGTCGCGGCTATGGTGACGGCTACGGCTACGGCTACAACCAGCCCTACGGCTACGGCGCCCCCCGTTACGGCTACGCCCCCTACGGCCAGGCCCCGGCTGCCCAGGCCGCTCCGGCCGAATAAGCCCACCTGAACTTCGGCGGGTAAGAAATCGCCCGGTCCTTTGGGACCGGGCTTTTTTTCGTGCCCACACCGACGCAGGATTACCCTTGCCCGAAGACCGTGCTCAGCCCAGCGCGGACGCGGCCCCTGAATTGAGGTTGCCGCCTTCTCGTACGCCCGGTCGCCGGCCAACCGATTACAACCGAGCCCATGGTGTGATGGCCCTGTCTCTCGTCGAACGCTTCACTCGACTGACCGAGCTGCTCGGCCAATGGCAGTCCCTGTGGCGGCCGCTGCCCTTTCAACACCCGGAGCCGCCGTGGGCCGCGGGCTTCCCCGAGGCGGTGCACGCGCTACGGAACTTGTCCGATGCGGCTTGTGAACGGGCGCAGCAGCATCCCTTCACCGACTCGCCGCTGGCCGCTTGGCTGCCCGTCGCAGCGCTGCGCGAACTGGTGGACCTTCCGCAACGCCCGGTCTCGCCGGCGCCGCTGCCCCACGCCTGGAATGCGTATATCGGCGGGCGCAAATGGCAGCAGATTTCGGCGTTCGTACCCGCGGTCACCCTCGCACCCGGTCAATCCCTGATCGACTGGTGCGCCGGCAAGGGCCATCTGGCGCGCAGCTTGGCGCGCTGGCACCGAACCCCGGTCACGGCGTTGGAGCAGCAACCGGTTCTGTGTGCGCAAGGTCAGGCCCTGGCGGATCGCCAAGGCGTGGCGGTGCGGTTGCAGGTGCAGGATGTATTGGCGCCGGAGGTCACGCGTTGGCTGCAGGGCAATGTCCATGTCACCGCCCTGCACGCCTGCGGGGATCTGCACCGTCAACTCCTGATGCTGGCGGCTCAAGCCGGCTGCGCGATCACATTGGCTCCCTGCTGTTATCAGCGCACGACGGACGTGCACTATCGGCCGTTGTCCCGCCGGGGCCAAGCCCTGGCGGAGACCCACGCGCTGCACCTGGATCGAGACGATCTGGCGCTGGCAGTGCAGGAGAGCATCACCGCCCCACGCCATGTGCGCCTGCACCGGAATCGGGCGAACGCCTGGCGGCTCGGCTTCGACCGACTGCAGCGCGACCTGCGCGGAATCGACGCCTACCTGCCGGTACCGAGTCTTGCCTATGGCCGCCTGCCGGAGCGTTTCGAGGATTTCTGCCGCTGGGCTGCGGTCGAGAAGGGTCTGGAGTTACCGACCCAGATCGACTGGCGCCGCCGAGAACGGACCGGATGGCAACGTTTGGGCGAGGTCGCCCGATTGGAATTGGTGCGCCACCTGTTTCGACGGCCGCTGGAGGTTTGGCTGGCCCTCGACCGTCTGCAGATCCTCGAAGAGGCGGGCCTGTGCGTGGACCTCGGTATCTTCTGCCCGCGCGAGGTCACGCCACGCAATCTGCTGCTGCGGGCCTGGCCGCCCGACCCAAGCCGTGACCCGCCCAGCATCGACACCCCAGGCTCCTGATTGGTCCAATGGGAGCGGGCGCCGGAAACGGGTTCGAACCCACGATTCATAAAACCTTTTCCATCACTAACGAAACGCAGTGGCGAATAAACAGTCCAACCGCTGGATCGACACACTGCGTTTGCCGGGAACACGTGAATGAATACGTGGCGCGGCATGATCATTCCCGATACGAAGGCGCCATATTCAGCACACTGGCCGGGTCGGGAAATTGTTTATTGCGTTACTTTCCTTTACATTGCGCACAACCAATCGCTCTGGATGTCGATTGGACCCAACACTAACGAGGACCATTGGTGAACGAAGAACATCGAAGCATCGCCGACATGAGCGTAGAAGAACTCTATGCACTCGCCCGCGCCCGCGAGCAGCAAGAAGCCGCACGCCGCGAAGAGGACGCCAAGGGCAAGCGCAATGAACTCAAGGCGCGCCGCAAGGAGATGGAAGCGCGTCACCGGAAGGAACTGGCTGAACTTGATCGGGAAATTCAAGGCCTGACGGGAACGGCACCCAAGCAACGGGCAATCGGAAAAAAACGGCGCGGCGCCAGCGGCGGCAGCAGCATCAGCCAGCGGCTCTGCGATATCGTGGCCACACAACCGGAGATGACGGTAACGGAAATCCGGGAACAGGCCGAAGCCACGGGTATCAATACCAAGAACATCAGTCAGACCTTGGCCTATCTGAAGCGGCAAGGCCGGCTGGAGTCACCACGCCGCGGTGTCTATACCTCTGCCTGAACACGATGGCGCCTGAACGCGGTGTGTGAAAAAGGCGGTTAAACTGCACAAGCCGTTGATGTAAAACCGGCGCCCTGCCTTGACGGAAAGGTGGGGCGTCCGGATACTGCCAAGCAGACGCTCGGAGAGCTGCCTTGTCAGGATACCCGCCTACCCCCAGGTCGTTGGTCTTTGTCGAACTGCTGGCCGATCACAAAGGATCGCTGGCCGCCTTGCATTGGACACAGGGCCCCGGAACGGCGGCGGGCCTGACCTTCTGGCTGGAAAGTCCGGGCTTTGTCCGCCTGGCCCAGGCGATACCGTGCCTGTGGGCGGAGACCGCGGTGGAGGCATGGCCGGAGGGCCTACGCGAGTGCCTGCAACAGAGCGGCGGCGCCACGGTGGCCGCCACGGCGGTGACGCAGTGCACTGACGGCCCCAGCCATCCCAAGCCTGACCAGGCCCTCTGGGTTGCCGGCCCGTGGTATCTACAGCCGCCGCCGCGGCCTTCGGCCTCCCAGGCAGCGTCGCGGGCACTGGTGCTCCAATTGGTGCAACTGGTCGCCGCCGACGCAGAGACCTGCGAACTCGAGGCGGTCTTTCGACAGAATGCCACCCTCGCCTATCACCTGCTGCGCATCGTGAATTCGCCAGTCTTTGGTCGGTCCCGGCCGATCACCAGCTTTCCCCAGGCGATTCTGCTGCTGGGACGTGAACCGCTGAAGCGGTGGCTGAACCTGATGCTGTTTGCCACGCAATCCGATGATCAACGCAGCGGGATGCTGCTGGCGCATGTAACCCTCCGAGCACGAGGGACGGAATTGCTGGCGCATCGGATCGGCCTGACCAAGGCGGATCAGGATCAGGCCTTCATGGCCGGAATGTTCTCGATGCTCGGCATTCTCTTCGGCCTGGAGCTCGAGGACGTGCTGCGCCCGCTAAAGCTCAGTGACGAAATGACGGCCGCCCTCTTGCGGAACGAGGGCCCACTGGGACTGCTACTGCAGACCTGGATGGCGGTGGAACAGGCCGACGCCGGCACCGTGACCTCGGCGCTGCAGAACTGGGACCTGCCGCCCGCGATGGTCAGCGAGGTGCTGATCGAGGCCTGCAACTGGATGCTCGATATCACCCACATGGCCGGGCATTCCAGTGGCTGAGGACCAACCAGGCGCGGTGCGGTCCACCGCCGTGACCTTGGACCTCGCGGGGTACATCACTGACTGGAACGAGGCGGCTTCAGCGTTGTTCGGCTATAGCGCGCAGGAGGCGCTCGGCCAGCACCTGCTCTTTCTGTGTGCACCCATTCACGAAGGCCCCGACTTCGGTGCATTGACGACCCTGCCACCGGACACCGACAGCGTCACCTTCGAGGTGCACCGCTTGAACAAATCCGGCGATGTCGTGGTGACCGATCTGTCGCTGCACCGGATCCGCGACACCAGCGGGGCCGCCATCGGCCTCCGGGCCGCCTATGCGCCGACCCACCTGGAGTTGTCGCCGGACGAAAAGATGCGCCTGTACGTGCGCATCATCGAAGACAGCAATCAGGCCGTGCTGGTCACCGATGCCCGGGAACGGATCGTGATGGTCAACCGGGCGTTTACCCGGATCACCGGCTACAGTACCCAAGAGGCACAGGGCCAGACCCCCGACCTGCTGCGCTCGGGCCCGAACGATGCGCAACTGCGCACCCAGATCCGAGCCGCGATGCGGGCCTCGGTAATGTGGTTCGGCGAGATCATCGGCCGACGCAAGAACGGCGAGTTGTTTCCGCAGTCCGTGTCCATCAGCCCCATCCACAATGAACACGGCGTGCTCACGCACGTCTTTTCGCTGTTCTCGGATGCCGGTCACTACCGAGAGACCGAGGCCCGATTGCATCAACTGGTCAACTTCGACAGCGTGACCGCACTGCCCAATCGCCTGCTGCTGACACAACTGCTCGAGCAGTCGCTGAGCTTCGCCCGCCGCAACCAGGCGCAGGGTGCATTGCTGGTCATTCAGCTGCAGCGCCTGGGATGGATCTACGACACCCTGGGGCATCCGATCGGCGACGCCTTCCTGGCCGAGATCGGCAGCCGGCTGCGCGAAGCCCTGCGCGAACAGGATCTGCTCGGGCGCATCGGTCACGACAAGTTGCTGGTCGGGCTGCTACCGATTCCCAAGCAGGAGCATGCCGGGCTGGTGGCCCAGAAACTGCTGGTCGCCGTACACGAAGTGGTGGCGGTGGGCGGACACGAGATCCTGTGCCCGGCCACCATCGGCATCGCGCTGTACCCGGACAACGGGGCAACCACCGAGGACCTGCTGCGCAAGGCCGAATTGGCCAGTCACCGCGCCCGGAAACAGGGCGAGTCCCTGCCGCTCTTTTTCAGTGACGACATGAACCAACGCGCGACCGAACGCTTTCGGATCGAGAGCGAATTGCGGCGCGCACTGATTCAGGGCGAGTTGCTGTTTCATCATCAACCCAAGGTCAGTCTGCGCAGCGGCCATATTGTCGGGTCCGAGGCCCTGATCCGTTGGCAGCACCCAAGCCGCGGCCTGACCTCGCCCAGCGAGTTCATCTCGGTGGCCGAGGAGACCAGCCTGATCCTGGACCTCGGCGAGTGGGTGCTGAACGAGGCCTGCCGTCAGATCCGCAGCTGGGCGGACCAGGGGCTGACGATGCCGCCCCTGGCGATCAACCTCTCGGCCCGACAATTCGACCAACACCTGCCTCGGAAGATCGATGCGATCCTGTCCCACCACGGGGTTCTGCCCAGCCACCTGAAGCTCGAAATCACCGAGACCCTGGTGGTCCGTGGCGCGGATCAGGTGATCCCGATCATGAACGAACTGGTGGCCATGGGCCTGGGGATCGCGCTCGATGACTTCGGTACCGGCTATTCGAGCCTCGCCTACCTGAAACGCTTCCCGATCACGACGCTGAAGATCGACCGCTCCTTCGTGACCGGCATTCCCCTGGAACTCAACGACTGCGCGATCGCTCAGGCCATCGTGACCATGGGGCAACAACTGCGTCACGAAATCGTCGCGGAGGGCGTGGAGACCCGCGAACAGATGAAATTCCTGCGCGATCTGGGTTGCGACCAATTGCAGGGCTACCTGTTCAGCCCGCCCGTGCCGGTCGCCGAATACGAGCAGCAGGTGCGCAACCAGCGTCGCCTGAGGCTGTAGCCTCGCGCGGGCCGCCGCGCCCGGTACCGCAGGGGTGCCACCCCGATCCCTGCACCAACGGCTGGACCCGACGCACCGCCACGCTCGCCACGCATTTGTAGGCGGGCGGCTTTTTTGGTAGCGTCCAAGTCGACTGGTTCTCATTCTGAACCGAACCCGGGCGCAGGCTGAAAGAACCCGGGGTCCGACATCGCCGGAACCCGCCGGGGCCTTTGCGCTCCAAATCGCATCGACCCTGCACGCACGCTGGAAGCACCACATCGATTTGGGGGGCTTTACGACGTGTATACACCCGTCCCTTGGTCTGCAACGACAACCCGCGGTCCCGCCCCGGCCCTCATGCTGCGGGCCTGGTTTCCGTGGGCCCAGGTTCCGCGGGCCCAGGTTCCGCGGGCCCAGGTTCCGCGGGCCTCGACCATGCGGGCCGTGAATCCGCAGGCGCCGGGCACCCCGGTGGCGCCGCCCGCCCGGCTCGGCCCCTACAAGCGTCCAATCGAGCGCCCGTTCACCCGCGCCGAACGCGAACGCGTGACGCTGGTGTTCGGCGGCCTCAGCAACGCCCACGACCGACTGCTGGAGGCCGCGCTCCAGGGACTCGGCTATCGGGCCGAACGCCTGCCGCTGCCGACTCGGAACGACTTCCAGATCGGCCGCGAGAACTGCAACGCCGGCCAGTGCAACCCGGTGTTCTTCGTCGCCGGGGCCCTGATCAATTACCTCACCCGGCTGCGCGACGAGCGCGGCATCCCCACCGAACGGATCCTCTCGGACTACGTCTACGTGACGCCCGGCTCCTGCGGACCCTGCCGCTTCGGGATGTACGAGGCCGAATACCGGCTGGCGCTGCGCAAGGCAGGCTTCGAGGGCTTTCGGGTCGTCGCCTTCGACAAGAAGGCCGGCGGCGACGGACACGACGCCCGTGGCGCCGGCGACGGTCTGGAGATGGACGTACAACTGTACCGGACGATCCTGAACGTGATCTTCGCCGGCGATGTGCTGAATGCGGCCTTCTACCAGATCCGGCCCTACGCCACCGACCCGGAGGCCGTCGCACGGGTCCTGGAGACCTGCCTGACCGACTGTGAGCAGACTCTGCGCCAGAAGGTCTACGCAATCCGGCCCGGCGGGTTTCTTCGCCTGCTCTGGCGGCTGACGCCGCTGAAACACCCCGAGGATCTGGCGCAGATCCTGGCGCAGTTTCGCGAGCCCGATTATGTCGGCATGCTCGCCCGCTGCCGGCGCCGGATCGAGACCGAACTCGAGGTCGAGTACACGCGGCCCAAGCCGCTGGTGAAGATCACCGGCGAATTCTGGGCCCAGACCACCGAAGGCGACGGCAACTTCAACATGTTCCGCTTCCTGGAAGACGAGGGTGCCGAGGTGGTTCTGGAGCCGGTCGCCGCCTGGGCGGATTACATGCGCCACAACCTGCACTGGTACCTGGAAGACCAGCGCCTGATTGCGGTGGACACCGCGACCGTGGAGCATTTCCGACCGCTGCCGTGGGCTCGGGCCTGGCTGCGCTATGGGCTGCTGGATGGGTTCTTGCGCGTGGGCGGCCGCTTGATGCACCGGGAATACGAGCGCATGCGCACGGCGCTTGGTGGCGCGGGAAAACCCCTGGTCGATCAGTTCGAACTGCAACGCCTCGGCCACCCCTACTACCACGCCCGAATCACCGGCGGCGAGGGCTACCTCGAGGTGGCGAAGAACATCCACGCCTACCGCGAGGGGCATGCCCACATGACCCTGGCGCTGAAGCCCTTCGGCTGCATGCCTTCGACCCAGTCGGACGGCGCGCAGGCGGCGGTGCTTGCCCATTATCCGGCGATGAACTTCCTGCCGGTCGAGACCGCGGGCGACGGCGAGATCAACGCCTACTCCCGGGTGCAGATGGCCCTCGGTGAGGCCAAGACCCAAAGCCGGCGGGAGTTCCAGCGCGTGCTCGAACAGGGCGGCTATGCGCTGGCGGACGTGCACGCCTATGTCGCCGCGCACACGGAACTGCGTAACCCTTTGTATCCACTGCCGCACCCACCGGGTGTGGTCGGGCGCAGCGCCCAGTTCCTGCACCACGTCGCCACCCGGATGGATCGCGATCCGGTCTGGGCCACGCGGCGGCAGCGCCGGCCGGATGCACCGGCGGAGCGACCCTGATGGCCCCGCCGAACGCGAGCACGCCCGGCGCGACGGTCCCGGCCGAACGCGCGGCCGGTTCCCTGATCGCGGATGGCCTGACGCCGGAGTCCAGCCGCTCGGGCGAACGCACCCGCGCCTATCCGCAGGGGCTGATCATCGGCCTGGACGTCGGCTCGACCACGGTCAAGGCCGTGGTGGTCGATCCTGTACGCGACGCCTGTGTCTGGCGCGATTATCGCCGCCACGAGACCCGGCAGGCGGAAATGGTGCGGGCCTTCCTCGGCCGGATCGAGGCGGCCTTCGCCGGGGTCCCGCGCGAGGCCTTTCGGATCTTCGTGACCGGCTCCGGGAGCAGTGCCCTGGTGGGCCACCTCGGCGCGCGCTTCGTGCAGGAGGTGCATGCGGTCTCGCTCGCGGTGGAGCGGTTGCATCCCGAGGTGCAGAGCGTGGTCGAACTGGGCGGCCAGGACGCCAAGATCATCATCTTCAAGGACCTCGGCGATCACGGCAAGAAGAAGATTCCGTCGATGAACGACAAGTGTGCCGGCGGCACCGGGGCGGTGATCGACAAGATCAATGAAAAGCTCGGCATTGCCCCGGCGCGACTGTGCGAGATGGGCTTCGACGGCCACACGATCCACCCGGTGGCCGGCAAGTGCGGCGTCTTCGCCGAAACCGACATCAATTCCCTGCAGAAACAGGGCGTAAACGTCGAGGAACTGATGGCCTCGCTGTTCGAGTCGATCGTCCAGCAGAACCTTTCGGTGCTCACCCGCGGCCACACCTTGCGCCCGACGGTGCTGCTGCTCGGCGGCCCCAACACCTACATCCGCGGGATGCAGGAATGCTGGCGTCACCACATCGGCGCCCTGTGGGCCGAACGCGACGTGTCCCTGCCGGACCCGACATGCCCGGTCGGCGACTACATCATCGTGCCCGAACACGCGCAGTATTTTGCCGCGCTGGGGGCGGTCGAATTTGGGCGCCGGGAGATCGAGGACGATACGCAGGCCGGCCGGTACCAGGGATTGATGCGGCTGGACCAGTACATCGACCAGGGCCGGCGCGCCGGCCGAGGCCAGGGACGCGCTCAGGGTCTCGCCGGCAGCCCCGAGGCCCTGCAGGCCTTTCTCAAGGAGTACCGCCAGCCGACCTGGCAAGCGCAGCGCTTCGCCGCCGGCGCTCGGGTGGCGGCGTTCATCGGCATCGATGCCGGATCGACATCGACCAAGGGCGTGTTGCTGAGTCCACAGGCCGAGGTGGTGGCCAAGGCTTATCGGCTCTCCCGGGGCAATCCGATCGAGGACGCGATCGGTATTCTCGACGAACTCGAAGGTCAGATCACCGCCCAGGGCGCCACGCTCGAGGTGCTCGGTGTCGGCACCACCGGCTATGCCAAGGACATCATCCGCGACGTGCTGAAGGCGGACACCGCGCTGGTGGAAACGGTCGCCCATGCCCACGCCTGCGAGCACTTTTATCCGGGAACGGACGTGATCGTCGATGTCGGCGGCCAGGACATCAAGCTGATGTTCCTGAAGGACGGCCGGGTCCGCGACTTCCGGCTGAACACCCAGTGCTCGGCCGGCAACGGGTACTTCCTGCAGGCCACCGCCAGCGCCTTCGGCGTCGCTCTCCCGGACTACGCCGAGCGCGCGCTGAGCGCCGAGGCGATGCCGGAGTTCAACCACGGCTGCGCGGTCTTCCTGCAGTCCGATATCGTCGACGTCCAGCGCAAGGGCTGGCAGCCGAACGAGATCCTGGCCGGGCTCGCCGCAGTCCTGCCGAAAAACATCTGGCTCTACGTCGCGCAGATCCCCAATCCGGTTGAACTCGGCCATCGCTTCGTGCTACAGGGCGGCACCCAGTACAACCTCGCGGCGGTGAAGAGCCAGGTCGACTACCTGCGCGCACGCTTTCGCCGGATGGGCCAGGCCTGCGACATCCGCGTGCATCGCCACTGCGGCGAATCCGGGGCCATCGGCTGCGCGCTGGAAGCGCGCCGTCTGTGGGCCGATCAGGGCAGGCGTACCGACTTCATCGGTATCGAACCGGCCCGACACATCGAACACCGCACCCTTCGGCACGAGGATACGCGCTGTCACTTCTGCAAGAACCTGTGCGCGCGCACCTTCATCGACATCTTTACCGGCAGCGGCGATGCACCGATGATCCAGGCCCTCGAACCGGCGCACGCCGATACGCCGGCCGCCGCGCCGCCGGCCTCCGGGGTGCCCCTGGCCCCCGGTCATCAGCGCCTGGTCATCGCCACCTGCGACAAGGGCAGTGTCGATGAACTCGATGCGATGCGTCGGATCAAGACCGATCTGGACGCCGTGGTGAAACGCAACCCGAACTTCCTGGAGATCGCCGCCAAGGCCGTGTTCAAGAAGCCGAAGGTCCAGTCGATCGCGGACCCGTTGCCGCGGGTACACCGGACTCTCGCCTTTGGCGGGCGTGCGGCGCGGGCCCGCCGGTCGGCGATGGAGCGCCGCAAGACCGTGCGCATCGGCCTGCCGCGGGTGCTGAACCTCTATGCCTGCGCACCCTTCTTCATCGGCTACTTCACCGCGCTCGGCGTCGACTACCGGCAGTTGGTCTTTTCCGGCTATACCGACCAGGAGCTCTACCGCAGCGGCGCCAAGCGCGGCAGCATCGATCCCTGCTTCCCCAGCAAGGTCGGCATCGCGCATGTCCACGACCTGCTCGAGCGCAAGCACGCGCGCAAGCCACTCAGCCATATCTTCTTCCCGATGATCGACAGCCTGCCGACGGATCTCGACGGCGTGCAGGCGTCCAAGGCCTGCCCGACTGTGGTCGCCACCGCCGAGGCCACCCACGCCGCCTTCATCAAGGAGGGCGACCTCTTTGCCCAGCGCGGCATCAGCTTCAAGAAAACCTTCGTGAACCTCGATCAGCCGCGGCTGTGCGCCCGGCAGCTGTACGAGGACTGGGGGCACGAACTCGGCATCGGGCTCGCCGAATCCTACCGCGCGGTGCAGCAGGGATTGGCGGCGCTGACCCGCTTCTACGCCGACCTGCGGGCGCAGCAGCGCACGGTGCTCGATCGTCTGGAACACGAGGGTCGGGTCGGGATCGCCGTGCTGGGTCGCCCGTACCACAACGACCCCGGCGTCAACCAGGGGATCCTCGAGGCGCTGCAGCTCGCGGGTTACCCGATCTTCTGGCAGGACGCGCTGCCGCTCGATGCCGACCTGTTGGACCGGCTGTTCGGCGCGGAGGTCGCGCGCGGCGAAATCGCCTCGCCCCGGGTGATCGACGACGTGTGGAAGCACAGCTTTTCCGAGCACACCTCGCGCAAGCTGTGGGCCGCGAAGTTCGTCGCGCGCCACCCCAACCTGATCGCGCTCGAGATCTCGAGCTTCAAGTGCGGCCACGATGCCCCGGCGTATTCGGTGATCGAGGAGATCATCGAACGCTCGGGCACCCCCTACTTCTGCTTCAAGGACCTCGACGAGAACCGCCCCGCCGGTTCGATCAAGATCCGCACCGAAACCATCAGCTACTTTCTGGAGCGCTACCAGGCTGGCCTGCGGGGCCATCAGGAGAAGCCGCCATCATGAACCCGAATTCCGCATCGACGCCCCACGCGTGGGATGGCGCTCTGCTGCCGGGCCGGGCGTACCCGCTCGGGGCCACCTTCGACGGGAAGGGCACCAACTTCTCGGTGTTCTCGGAAATCGCCGAGCGCGTCGACCTGTGCCTGTTCGACGAACACCGCGAGCAGATCGCCGCGATCGAGTTGCCGGAGGTCACGGCCTTGTGCTGGCACGGCTATCTGCCCGGGGTCGGGCCGGGACAGCGCTACGGCTACCGGGTGTACGGCCCCTGGGCGCCCGACCAAGGCCACCGCTGCAACCCCGCGAAACTGCTGCTCGATCCCTATGCCAAGGCGGTGGAGGGTCGCATCGAGTGGAACGAGGCGGTGTTTCCCTACTGCTTCGAGAATCCCGACCACACCTGCAACGACCGCGACAGCGCACCCTTCGTGCCCCGCTCGGTGGTCATCGATCCGAGCTTCGATTGGGGCGACGACCGGCCACCGAAGATCCCGCGGGATCAGAGCGTGATCTACGAAACGCATGTGCGGGGGTTCTCGATCCGGCATCCGGACATCCCGAAGCCCCTGCAGGGCACCTACGCCGGGCTCGCCCACCCGGCGGCGATCGACTACCTGACCCGCCTGGGGGTCACCGCGGTCGAGCTGATGCCGGTGCATCAGTTCATCCACTACGCGCATCTCGAAGAAAAGGGCCTGCGCAACTACTGGGGCTACAGCAGCATCGCGTATTTCGCACCGCACAACGAATACGCGAGCATTGACCAGGGCGCCCAGGTCCAGGAGTTCAAGGCGATGGTCAAGGCGCTGCATGCGGCCGGGCTCGAGGTGATTCTGGACGTGGTCTACAACCACACCAGCGAGGGCAATCACCTGGGTCCGATCCTGAGCCTGAAGGGCCTGGACAATGCCGCCTACTACCGCCTGATGACGGACGATCCGCGCTATTACATGGACTACACCGGGACCGGCAACAGCCTGAACATGCGCAGCCCGCACGTGCTGCAAATGATCATGGACTCGCTGCGCTACTGGGTGCTCGAGATGCACGTCGACGGCTTTCGCTTCGATCTGGCCTCGACGCTGGCGCGCGAGCTGCACGCGGTCGATCGGCTGTCGTCGTTCTTCGACATCATTCAGCAGGATCCGGTGATCAGTCAGGTCAAGTTGATCGCCGAGCCCTGGGACATCGGCGAGGGCGGTTATCAGGTCGGCAATTTCCCACCGCTGTGGTCCGAGTGGAACGGCAAGTACCGCGATACGGTGCGCGACTTCTGGCGCGGCGAGGATCAGACGCTCGGCGAGTTCGCCTATCGCCTGACCGGCAGCTCCGATCTCTACGAGTCGTCGTCGCGGCGGCCCAATGCCAGCATCAACTTCGTCACCGCGCACGACGGCTTCACGCTGAACGACCTGGTTTCCTACAACGAAAAGCACAACGACGCCAACGGCGAGGACAATCAGGACGGCGAAGACCACAACCGCTCGTGGAACTGCGGCGCCGAAGGCCCCACCGACGACCCGGAGATCCTCGACCTGCGGCACCGGCAGCAGCGAAACTTTTTAACCACGCTGATGCTCTCGCAGGGGGTTCCGATGCTCCTGGGCGGGGACGAGTTCGGACGCAGCCAGCAGGGCAACAACAACGCCTACTGCCAGGACAACGAACTCACCTGGTACGACTGGGAGCACCTGGACCACGACCTGTTGGAATTCACCCGGCGGCTGATCCACTTTCGGCACCGGCATCCGGTGTTTCGGCGCCGCCGCTGGTTTCAGGGACGACCGATCCACGGCAGCCGGGTCCAGGACATCGCCTGGTTCACGCTTGGGGGCAAGCGGATGGCCGAAAAGAACTGGGGCGAGGGCTTTGCCAAGTCGCTCGGCGTGTTCATCAACGGCGCCCCCGACGTGGGCGCCACCGCGTACCAGCAGCGCCAGCGCCAGCGCCAGCGCATCAGCGGCGACAGTTTCTACCTGATCTTCAACGCCCATTACGAAGATCTCGACTGCATACTGCCCGGCGCCAGCTGGGGCCGTTCCTGGGTGACGGAATTGGACACCCAGCACGGCTGGGTCGAGGACCCACAGCCCATCGCGGCCCGGAGCAAGTTGAAGGCGGCCGCGCGCTCGATCCTCGTGCTCCGTCAGGTCAAGCCTGAAGCGCCCCGCCATCGGTCGTAAGGGCAACGGTTTCGCAGACGCCCTATCCGCCCCTACCCGAAAGGGTCGTTCCGGGAATGCCCCCCTCAACCCCGCGGGGGCTCGAACCACGCCCGCTGAAATCGCGGAGTTCGCGCAACACGTGCGCCCAGGCCTGCACCTCCCGCTCAAGCGTGAACAACCCCCGTCGGGCACGGCAGGCGGATTCGAGCGCCCGATAAAAGCCGCCGTCCGATTCCGCGCGCAGCAGCAGGGCTCGCAGGGCCGCCGTGTCGCCCGCCGGGTAATACCCCGGATAGTCCTCGCCCAGCAGCCCGACCGAGCCCGCGATCCGCGAGGCGATGACCGGCAGATCGGCCATCACCGCCTCGGAGATCACATTGGCACCGCCCTCCATACGCGAAGGCAGCACCAGCAAATGGGCATGGGCATAGGCGCGGCGCAGCCGATGGTGCGGCACCTCACCCCACCAGCGATACCGGGAATTCGCCGCCATCTCCGCCCGGGCCGCCTGCGCCCAGTCCGGGGTGTGGGCCCCGCCGAAGTGATCCACCCGCAAGCGGCTGTGCGCCGGCAGGTCGCGCACCGCATAGGCTGGGCGCAGCGAATCCTTCTCCTCCCGCAGATGGCCGGCCACGCAGATTCGAAAGCTCCGTCGTGCCGGCGCGCGAGACCGCCCCGGTGGCGCGGACTGGTGAATCACCCGCAGCTTGCCATGGAATGCCGGTGGTAGGGTGTCGTCAATCCGATCGTGCAGACCGACCAGGACATCGGCCAAAGCCAGCGAATGCAGCGTCGGCTCGGGATGACTGTGCAGGAAGCAATAGGCATCGGTCCCGGTGAGCGCGACCACCAACGGACGCGCCGGATACGTGGCCGCAAAACGGGCAATCGCCTCGGCACTGCGCCAGGCATGCAGCGCCACCAGCACGTCGGCGGCCTCGCCGTGATAGTCCTGCGTGACCCGGACCCGGTGGCCCAGGGAGCGCAGGATCCGGGCCCAGCGTGCCGCGGTGGCCCAGTTGCCGCCACGAGCGGCGGACGGAACCGGTGTGATCAGCTGGATACGCATACGGGAGTTCTCAGAATCCGACCTGATGATCATGGGAGCGCCGACCTGCTGACGCCGCTTGGACAGTTCGAACTCTCATCGCCAGCGCGACGCGTGTCAATGCAAAGACGAGCCACGGAAGGCACGGAATAAAAAAGGCGAGCCACGGAAGGCACGGAAGGCACGGAAGGCACGGAAAACACGGAAAACACGGAAAACACGGAATTCATGGTAATTCGATTGCTGATTAGCACGAATCCTCCGCAGCGAAGAAACATCGTCATCGCGAGGGCCAGAGGCCCGCGGCGATCCATGGCGCAGGGGCCTCCCCTGGCTCCGATGGGTTGCCGCGCTACGCTCGCAATGACCTAATCACTCGCTGCGGACGATCCGTGCTAATCAGGAAACAATTCGATTTGTTCCGTGTTTTCCGTGTTTTCCGTGGCTGACCTTCTGACCTTTACGGTAGCGCGCTGGGCGCTACGGGGGCGCGCTTAACTCGCAACGACCGGTACATTGGCAGCGTTTCCCTGGCAGAATCGTTCGGACAGCAGACTCGCCCAGGCACAGGGCTGCAGCCTCGCTGCATGAAGGAACCACCACATGTTGAAGGGGACGTTGTGAAGCTGCCCAATCCCACCGCACTGATCGCCCAGATGGACGATGCCGACCGTCGGACCCGGGCGCTGATCGCAGGCCTGGATACGCACCAGCTGATGGGGCCCAAGCGGTCGACGATCAATCCGCTGCGCTGGGAGATCGGGCACGCCGCCTATTTCTACGACGACTGGATTCTGCGCCAGCACCTGGGCGAGGCCCCCGAGCGCGCCGACGGCGATCGCCTGTACGACTCGATCGGCATCGCGCACGACGACCGCTGGGACCTGCCGCTGCCGTCGCTGGCCGATACGCTGACCTACCGGGACGGCATCCGCAAACGCATCCGGGACCACCTGGCCCACGATCCCCCGGATGCCCAGCGCGATTACCTCGTCCAGTACGCGATCTTCCACGAGGACATGCACACCGAGGCCTTCACCTACACCCGGCAGACCCTGGCCTACCCGACCCCGCCGATCGCCGGGACAACCCATCCCACGCGACGTGCCGGAACGCTCAAGGGCGATGTCGCGATACCCGGCGGTACCTTCGAACTCGGCGGACGCCCCGAGGACGGCTTTCTGTTCGACAACGAGAAATGGGCCCACCCGGTCGCGATCCGGCCCTTTAGCATCGCCCGGGCGGCGGTGAGCAACCGGCAGTTCGCGGCCTTCGTCGACGACGGCGGTTACCGGCGCCGGGAGTTCTGGGACGACGATGGCTGGGGCTGGTGCACGGCTAGCGGCCAGCACGCCCCGATCTACTGGCGCCGCGGTGCCGAAGGCTTCGAGTGCCGCCAGTTCGACCGCTGGGAGCCCCTGGCGCCCGACGCCGCAGTGATCCACGTGAACTGGCACGAGGCCCGCGCTTGGTGCCGCTGGGCCGGCCGGCGCCTGCCGACCGAGGCCGAATGGGAGGTGGCGGCCGCCGGGGCGCCGGCGGCCGACGGAACCCTGGCGCCGGGCAAACGCCGCTACCCCTGGGGCGACGCGCCACCGGATACCACCCGCGCCTGCCTGGACGGCGGCACCCTCGGCACTATCGACGTCGGCGCGCTGCCGGCGGGCGACAGCGCCTTCGGCTGCCGACAGATGCTCGGCAACGTCTGGGAATGGACCGAGACCCGGTTCGGCCCCTATCCCGGCTTCACCCCGGACATGTACCGCGATTACTCGCAGCCGCTGTTCGGCAGCACCCGGGTGTTACGCGGGGGCGGCTGGGCCACTCGGGCCCGAATGATCCGCAACACTTGGCGCACCTACTATGGCCCCGAACGCAACGACGTCTTCGCCGGCTTTCGCACCTGCGCGTTAGACTAGCGCGCGCGGCCGCACGCCAGCTTCACTTATTCGTTCGCCGAAGGAAGGCCTGATGCAAAAGAACACTGCGCCCGTCGTCAAGGATCTGGTTCTGGTCGGTGGCGGGCATGCGCACGTCGCGGTGCTGCGGCGCTTCGGCATGCGCCCGCTGCCCGGCCTGCGCCTGACGCTGATCACCCGGGACATCCACACGCCCTACTCGGGCATGCTGCCCGGCTATATCGCCGGGCATTACGACTTCGATGCCTGCCACATCGACCTGGGTCCGCTGGCCCGCTTCGCCGGCGCGCGTCTGTACCACGGCGAGGTGGAGGCCCTCGATCTGGAGCAGCAGCAGGTGCAGGTGAACGGCCGGCCACCGGTGCATTTCGACTTGCTGTCGATCAACACCGGCTCCCGGCCGAACAGTCTCCACATCCCGGGGGCCGCCGAATTCACGCTGCCGGTCAAGCCCATCGACGCCTTCCTACGCGGGTGGGAGGCCTTGATCGAACGCGTGACCGCGAGCCGGGGGCGTTTTCGCATTGCGGTGGTCGGCGGCGGTGCCGGGGGGGTCGAACTGACCCTGGCCACGCACTACCGGCTGCAACGGTTGCTTCGCGAACGCAACGATGACCCCGAGCGTCTGGACTATGTGCTGCTGACCCAGGGGCCGGAGATCCTGCCCACCCACAATGCCAGCGTCCGCCGCCGATTCCTGCGGGTGCTGGGCGAACGCAACGTGCAGGTGCTGACCGACCATACCGTTCATCAGGTCCGCGAAGGGATGCTCTGCGCCGAAGGGCAGCCGGACGTCGCGGCCGATGCGATCTTCTGGGTCACCTCCGCCGCGGCACCGACCTGGCCCGGCACCGCGGGCCTGCAGGTCGATGCGGCCGGCTTCATTGCGGTGAACGACCACCTGCAGTCGATTTCGCATCCGGCCGTCTTCGCGGTCGGCGACGTGGCGGCATTGCCCGATCCGCGGCCCAAATCCGGGGTCTTCGCGGTGCGCCAGGGTCCGGTGCTCACGGAAAATCTGCGCCGTGCCGCCACCGGGCGCCGCCTGCGCCGCTACCGGCCCCAGCGCCAGTTTCTGGGCCTGATCAGCACCGGGGACCGTTATGCGGTGGCCTCGCGCGGCGATTGGTCGCTGGAGGGTGCCGCCCTGTGGCGGTGGAAGGACTGGATCGACCGCCGTTTCATGCAACGCTTCAACGAACTCCCCGAGATGGCCCCGGACGCCGGGCCGGAACTCGCCACGGGCCTCGCCGATCAGCAGGCGATCCGGGAGCTGTCGGCGCTCGCCATGCGTTGTGGCGGCTGCGGCGCCAAGGTCGGCAGCACCGTACTCACGCGCGTGATGCAACGCCTGCCGGTGACCCGGCGCGACGATGTGGTGCTCGGCATCGACGCCCCCGACGATGCCACGGTCCTGGCGGTGCCGCCGGGCCGCGTGCTGGTGCAGAGCGTCGATTACTTCCGGGCCTTTTTGGACGACACCTACACCTTCGGGCGCGTCGCCGCCAACCACGCGCTTGGCGATCTGTTCGCGATGGGCGCCGAACCGCAGTCGGCGCTGGCCATCGCCACCGTGCCCTATGGACGCGAGCGCGTGGTGGAGGAAAATCTCTACGAGTTATTGGCCGGCGCGCTTAACGTACTCGAGCCGGCCGGTGCAGTGCTGGCCGGTGGCCACTCCAGCGAGGGTACCGAACTGGCCTTCGGCCTGACCGTGAACGGACTGGCCGATCTCGAAACCCTCTGGCGCAAGGGTGGTCTGGGCGCAGGGGATGCCCTGATCCTCACCAAGCCCGTGGGTACCGGAACCCTGTTCGCCGCCGACATGCGCGGTCGCGCCCGCGGCCGCTGGATCGACGACGCGATCACCTCGATGTGCCAGAGCAGCCAGCAGGCCGGTGCCTGCCTGCGCCGCTTCGGCGCGACCGCCTGCACCGACGTCACCGGCTTCGGGCTGCTCGGTCACCTGCTCGAGATGACCAAGGCCTCGGACACCGATGCCATCGTGCACCTGGAAGCCGTGCCCCTGCTGGAGGGCGCCGCCGAGACCGTAGCCGCCGGCATCCTGTCCTCGCTGCAACCCCAGAACCTGCGCCTGCGCCGCGGCGTGGCCAATCTGGATCAGGCCGCAGAGCACCCGCACTTCCCACTGCTGTTCGACCCCCAGACCGCCGGCGGCCTGCTGGCCGGCGTGCCGGCCGATCAGGCCGATGCCTGCGTGCGCGAGCTCCGTCAGTTGGGGTATGCGGCCGCCACGATCATCGGGCGCGTGGAGGCCCGAAGCAACGCACTGGAGCCGGTGCGCCTCGTTGTGTGATCGGGTGGATCAACGGCCGTGGTCAACGGGTCCCTGACTGAACTCAGGGCATGGGCTCGGTGCATGGCCCGCTGCACGGGGTGAACGGGCTCCGTGCGGGGGACTTCAGTCGACGATGTGGCTGACCACACCGTCGGTCACGATGACCCGACGCAACTGGCCGTTGCCATAGAGCAGGTCCAGGCTCGAACCGTGCGGGCCCGGAGTCTGGTTCACGCGGCTGGGATTGCCCCAGGCCACCAGAACCTGCTCCCAGGGGGACCCGATCCGGAAATGACCCCACAGGAGCGCATCGACCTCCCGTTCGTTCAGGTGCAGGCGTTGCATCAGCGCCGGCTTGTTGTGTTCGCGCCAAGCCACGATGCGTTCGTACCATTCGGTGACAAAGGCCGGACCGAATCGCGCCTCCATGCGCGGCGAGATCACCGGACCGGTGCCCGCAGGCGGCAGGCCGTTGCGCGAGGCCGGCCGCGCGCTCAGCGCATGCAGGAAGGCCTGGGCATGGGCGAACTGCTCGACCGCCTGAGCCGGTGCGACCTCGGGATCGAGCCGCTGCCAGATTTGCGCGAACCGGGCGTGCTCCAGTTCGTTGACCCGCTCGAACAGGCGATCGTGATGAACCGGCGGCGTACTTGGCGCCGGAGTGGCCACCGGCTCGGGCGCCGGCGCTGGAAGCCGCGTGCAGGCCCCCAGCAGCAGGAGCAGGAGGATGATCACGATCGCGTGCAGTGGCTTCAAGGGGACATCCCGAGGTTTTGACAGTGGCGCCGATGACGGGGACAACCCCCAGCGGCGTAGGCGGCAAGCAGTGTAACGATTTGCACCGATGGGCATCGACCGCCCCGGGCCCCCTCGGCGCACCTTTCGTACCGGGGCTCTTCGTACCGGGGCTCTTCGTACCGGGCACTTCATCAGGAGCGGTACGTTGTACAGGAGGCCGGCGCCCTCGGAATCTGCCGGCCACTGCGCCTCAGGTCGGTTCCAACCCACCCCCCGGCAGCGGCGATTCCGTCCCAGGCGGCGGCACCGTCGCATGCAACTGCGGCTGGGCCAGGAACAGCGCGCAGAGGGTCTTGGCATCGGTGATCCGCCCCGCGCGCGCCGCCGCCTCGGCCTCGAGCACGCTCAGATGCAGGATCTCCAGGAATTCGTCGGCATCCGGCTGAGCACCGACCTCGACCAGACCGCGGGCCAGAAAGAGCTCGATACCTTCATCGGAGTACCCGACACAAGGATGAATCGTCCCCAGGCGCTGCCAATCCTGCGCCACGTAGCCAGTCTCCTCGCGCAATTCGCGCTGGGCGCAGGCGAGCAGGGCCTCGCCCGGGTCGATCCGGCCCGCAGGGAGTTCGAGCACCCCCTGACCCACCGCATAGCGAAACTGGCGCACGAACAGCAGGTGCCCATCCGGGCGCTGCGCCAGAATCAGCACCGCCCCGGGGTGTTCGATATATTCCCGCACCGCCTCGTTGCCATCCGGCAGGCGCACGCGATCCCGATGCACGCTCAGCAACACCCCATCGAACACCAGTTGGGAGCCCAGACCCGTCTCCGCGAGCGGATCTGCAGGAACCGCCACCAGAGGGCCGCCCCGGTCGGCCGCGTGCGATACCGGCTGCAAGCCCGGCCCGGAGGCCCTGGCGCCTTCCTTTTCCTCATCCACGCTTCGTTTCTCCATTAGCCCTTCTTCATTTCTCGGATTGAGCAACAACAACTCCGAAAGTCTACATGACGTGGATTTAGCGCGGTATTCCACACACGCGTTCAGACAATTTTTTTAAAGCTATTTGAAGATTTGCGACCGGTACGTGAAGATCAATCATAAACACGTTGGGGTCAATAATAAATATGATACCGCACCGCCCCCGGCCCCAGGACCGCCCAGCGGTCCTGGGGCTCAGATTTCCGCATCCACCTCGGGGTCCTCGATCATCGCCAGGACCCGGTCCAGATATTTTTTCGCGGGTATCGGTCGCCTGCCGAAGATAGAGGGGGACCATCTTGAGAACTTGCTTTTGGAAACTGCCATGAATTCGAGGAACGCCTCCATCATCGCAGGTCGAAGCAGTCGCTGATTATCAGTTATGCTGAGCCTTGCCGACGCGTTTGTGCATGGTGATGGCCATGTTAATTGTTCAGTCCTCTGCGGCGTCAACCATGTGACGGATGCGCCAGCGATCATCGGGTAACATATGCCGCAGCGCAATCTTGCGGTGCTGGCCCTGGCGGTCAACCTGGCCCAACATCTCGGTGCCCGACGCCTCCTGCTCGCCCTGAACCGCGAAGATCGGGACCATGGCCTCGAGAGCCAACCGGCCTTCCTGCAGGCGTTTACCCCTCTTGCGGGCACGCTGGTTCCGGTCTCGCCGTCCTCGCACCCCTGCACGACCTCGACAAGGCCCGGGTGATTCGCAGTGCCGCCGCCACCGGCATTGACTGGACCCGCACCTGGAGCTGCCTGCTCGCTCATCCCCGGCACTGTGGCCGTTGCCCGCAGTGTGAGGCGCGACAGGCGGCCTTCGCCGCCACTAACGTGGCCGATCCGACGGAGTACTCCCATCCGGCGGACCGGGGTGTCTATTAAAGGCCCTTGCCGTCCGCGGCCAGGGTCACGCCGGTGGCAGGCCGAGCCGGGCGACTCCCTGTTAGCGCCACACCGCCACCTGGACAAACACAGGATCTCAGCGTTCAAGATCAGCTTTGCATAAGGATCGGGATCTCTGCCGAAACACTGCAGGAGTTCGAAACCTTCCCCCCACCACCAAACGGCAGGAATCCCCGATAGCCCGCGCGACCAGATGTACAGGGCGCGGTGGATGAACATGTTCCAGGACGAATGGACGCGTACCGCTTAACCGCTCACTGCACCCCAAGCCCTTTCGGATCGGTACGTTCAACGGTGGTTTGTCGCCGGCTATCATCCGACCACCAGCGTGTTGGTGCAGGTTCTTGGGGAATCCTGGACAATCGGAGAACACTTCAACCCCCGCCGCCGTTTCCGAGCCCTTACGCCCTCTCCCCCCCTCTTTCGCTTCCACTCGTGCAAAATTCGAAAATCAGGGGTCCGCTCGATTGACTGCTGTCGGCCCTTATGGAAAGCTTTACATAAGGGTCGCGAGCGGGCGTCATCGGCCCTGAGCGGCCAGTCAGTGGGAATGCATGAGTGACTGGAGTCGCACGTAAACCTGACGCTCGCTCCGTGGGGTTCTCATGCCGATCGACGGCCGGCCAGTGGCATCAAAGCATCACGAGTCCGATATCCGCCAAGCGGACAGGGCGTAATTCCTTCCTGCGCTCCTGTTGCTGAATGCTCCTTTGTCGTCGTCCTCGCGCACTAGCATCGTGGCTGCAGTGTCAGAGGTGGCTGGTCAGTATAACCACTGAGTTGGATGGCGTTTGATGAAGTAAAGGCGCAGCCGGAAAATACGGCCGCGCCTTGTAGCGCCTCAAGCGTGTGGTGGTTAGTTGAGGCGCCGTAGGGTGTAGAACCCATCCCCAGTCGCCCAGTTGACGACGTTGGTACCACGCACATGGATCAGGCTGGCGCCGTTCTGTGGCTGGTTGAGCTCCGGCCAGCTACAGGCACTGAAGCCCTTCTCGCAGGAGAAGGGGACGAGATCGCTCGATACGCTGTCCAGCCCAAATTCGATCGCCATGCTGGTGGGGCTTCGCGGGTCACTCTTGTTGA
>Ga0207421_10001304_pt1 | contig 32385 bp, 25 predicted proteins | sample SodLakKL_010_SED_4_FD_187542 | JGI IMG/M metagenome (GOLD analysis project Ga0207421, IMG submission 187542) | Alkaline sediment microbial communities from Lake Tanatar, Kulunda Steppe, Russia - 8KL_010_SED (SPAdes) (version 2) | ecosystem: Environmental > Aquatic > Non-marine Saline and...
GTTTTCTTTGTTTTAGGAAGCATCAGTTTTATGGGATCAGCACTTATCCCCGCTGCCTTCATTCTCCTTATACTCCTATTTTTCTTTGCTGTGTATTTGCTCTACAATGCTCAGGTTAAAAAGGGCTCGACTTAAAAAAAAGACTATTCGCCCGGCTAATCCTCAATCCTTGCCGTTGAACAGGATCTTGCGGATCAATGCCGGCGGCAATGATCCGTAGTTTAAGATCTCCTGGTGGAACTGCTTTAGGTCGAACTCTTCTCCTTTGCGTTTTCGGTATTCTTCTGCGATTTTCATAATCTCAAGCTTACCTGTTAAATAGCACATCGGTTGGGTGGGAGATGAAGTGTAGCGCCTTACTTCCGTTATGGCACTGTTTCTTTCAAGCATGGCTACGTCTACCAGGTAATTAACGGCTTGATCAAAATCCATCTGACCTGTATGCAGGCTCACATCGACCACGATCCGGCAGGCCCGCCATAGCTGGTCTTTCAAGCGGTTCAAGCGGTAGCGGGGATCGTCCAAGTAGCCCTGCTGTTCCATCAGTTCTTCGCAGTAAAAAGCCCAGCCTTCGATGAAAAGAGTGCTCTGGACAATTTTTTTAAGCAGGGTAGGAGCCTTGTTGGAATAGCACAGCTGGAGGTGATGCCCGGGATAACCTTCATGGAGTACAGTAATCGGCACAGAAAAACGGCTGTGTTCTCCAAGCTGCGCTTTTTTATCTTCAGGGGTTTTGTCTGGATCGACCGGGGTGACATAAAAACGGCCGGTTTGTTCCTCCTCAAGGGGAGCGGGTGGAAGGTAAGCAGCGTAAGGAATCACTGGTCTAAAAGGTTCCGGGGTATCTTCAATAACTAAATCGCCTTCCGGAAGATCGACCAGGTTTTTTCGGGCAACAAAATCTTTCACTTTTTCATTTTCCCGGCGATAAAAATCAAGCAGTTCATCTTCCTGGGGATGCTCTTTCTTGGTTTCGGCTATGATATCTTTCCACTGTTTATCCGGATCAATCTCCCGGGCGAGCCTTTCTAATTCATTTTCCGTATCCTCAACCAGTTCTTTTCCTTTTTCCAGCAATGATTGCCAGTTGTGATCCAGGAAGTGAGTTTCTTTCAGCAGGCGGTCAAAAATATCCTTGCCGACTTGAAATTCACCACTGGCTGTTTCCTTTAACTCCTCAAGGTGCATGCCAAAACTTTCAAGTGAATTAATTACTTTTTTGCACCCCTGATCTATTTCTTCTTTTAATTCCGGGGTTTCTTCCGCCAGCCTGGGAAGAATATGGCGGAAAAAACCGATCGTCCCCTTTAAGCTTAATAGTTCGGTATTAATGAATACTGTTGGGGGATTATCAAGCTGACGGCGGCCTTCTTCGAGCAGGCGGCAGTACTCATCCATCCGTTCTTTGATTGAACGCATCCTCTTTTCAAGCGGAGCAAAGTTGCGAATTACCAGCAGGTAAATCCCCGACAGGCCGTTTTGCAAGTAGACATCCGGGCGCTTTTTGTAAGCCTGCAGTTCTTCTGCTTCCAGCTTCATCTCCTCAAGATGAGATTTAAGCAGCTTATGGTCAATTTGATAGTCCAGGGTCAAATCATCTTCTTCAATATTTGCCAGCTCTTTTAAAAAATTACGGACTGCCCTTTTTCTTTCCTCGATTCCCTCCGGAGAAAAATCCGGCAGCCGGTGATCATAACAGTGGATTCCGGTAGCGGTAGCGTTTACAGGATGATTATCCCAGTACCAGTCAAAAAATCGATCAGTCAGTTCTTTAAAATTTTTTTCAGGTTCGTGCATAATCCTACCTCCCTGCTTTTTTGTGCGCTTAAAAGCTTTCCTTTTTAAACTTTAACACAAATTTTAACACAAAACATTACTTAATTAAGCCAGAAGAAGAAGGATACCCAGATCAAAAAATCTTTAGATCGGTAAAACAAGGGCAGCTTGTGATTATCCTGAAAATGTAAAACTTTTGTAAAGTGGTTAATTTTGCTCTCATTAATCCGACACCGGTACTGAAAGGAGGGAAATTGGTAAATCCGGAAACAGGGTTTTGCTTCTATCCAGTTGAGTGGCAAATTACCCGTTTCCAGTCTAGCTGGAAAGGAGGCCTAGAAAAATATGATGTCAAATGTTTCCGGCGGCATAGGAGGCGGCGGTATGCCGCAACCAGCAAAAATGAATATGCCGACGCCGGACATTAGAACCAACACCGGCGGAACTAGTCAACCCGGGCAAAATCCCGGGGAACAGGTTCAAGGAACAAGGGCCGATGTGCTAAATAATCAGGCCGGGCAGGTACCGGGAAGTGCCGGTGGACTGGCAGGAGAATTACCCGGTGGAATAGGAGGTTCTGCCGCAGGCGAGAAAAGGGAAGCCATGCTTGAAGGAGCCAGGGCTGTGATCCAGTACTGGGAAAACGACCCCAGGGACCGGGTATCCCCGGAGGTAAGAGAACAGTATGCTGCTCCTGAAAACCAATTGGATACCGCAGAAGCGCGGTTAGATGGCATGGCTGACCAGATGGAAGTAGGTGCTGTAGAAACGGCGCCTGGAGAAAACCCGCCGGAGGCACAACCGGAGAGCGAAGGAATTGTAGACCCGGATGAAGCAGCCATGGAAGAAGTGCAGCAGAATTTATCCGGCATCCAGCAGCAGGAACCTAACACCGAAGAAACTGCTCAAAGTCCCACTGATGCCGACCAGGGCGATACAGGAGAAATAATGGACATGTTCGCCTGAAATAGTCCGGCGATATAAAATCAAATAGGGCGCCCGGGGAATACTCCCCGGGCTTATTTTTTTAATGGGTAAACTTAAAGATAATTCACCTGAATTCATTGGAATAGCTGGCAAAGGTGTTATGCCAGAAAATGTCAACCGAACAGTTTTTTCAGCAAACTGGAGCAATCCATGAAATATTTAATACAAAAAGTTGTCAGGGGGACGGGGTTGTTGACAACTTTTTTATTTTTTTGTGACACCCACCGGGCCAGCTTCAGGTGAAGTGGATTGAGGTACTTCCCCATAAGTCCTGTCTTTTACCGGGGTTCCCTCAACAATCTGGTAAAGGTCTTTGCGACGATCCTTGATATGGGTGACCGTCCCGGTAATGCGGTTTCGACGCAGTATTTCGAGGTCAACTTCGCCAATTACTATAGTTTCGATATTGGCACTGCATTCACCGACAATTCCATCGCGAGAAAAGGGAAAGTCCGATGGGGAAAATACCCCGGATTGAGCATACATGGTGTCGGTGCGGGGAACATGGGTTAAGTTCCCCACTGTGCCGGAGATAACCGTGTATATCTGGTTTTCCACAGCCCGGGCCTGGGAGCAATAACGCACCCGCAAATAGCCCTGGCGGTCGTCGGTACAGAAGGGAGTAAATATAATACGAGCGCCGCGGTCTACCGCTATGCGGGAAAGTTCCGGGAACTGGGTATCGTAGCAAATTAAGATGGCTATTTTACCACAGTCGGTATCAAATACTTTCAGTTCATTACCGGGCTGAATGGCCCACCATTTGCGTTCATCGGGAGTAATGTGCAATTTGTACTGCCGATCGATTGTCCCGTCTCTGCGAAACAAGTAACTAACGTTATAAAGCAAGTCATTTTCTTCCACAAAGTGCGAACCGGCAATTATATTGACATTGTGCTTCATCGCCAGCATGTTGAAGAGTTCGATGTAATCCTCGGTATATTCAGCTAAACGGCGGACCTGTTTGCCGGGAATTTTTTCATTGATAAAGGAAAGCAGCTGGATGGTAAATGTTTCAGGGAAAACTACAAAATCGGATTCATCTAAAGCTGCCACATCGACAAAATACTCGCACTGGTTGGCAAAGTCTTCAAATGAATCAATTTTTTTCAGCATATATTGCACGGCACAAACCCGCACCGGAAAAGCACGCAGGTACAGGCGTTTTGATTTGGGCATATAGTCAACATTATCCCACTCAAGTAAAACAGCATAACCGCGGCTGGCCTTGTCATCATTAAGGTAGTTCGGGTTAACCCATTTCAGTTTAAACCCGCTCAAGAGCTGAAAAGTTAAAACCGGGTCATACAGCTTTTGCTGGATCACCTGTTTGACATACTCATTAGCCGACATCTTGTCGGCATATTTGTGATAATTGGGAATCCGTCCACCGACAAGGAAACTTTTTAAATTTAACCGTTGAACTAGTTCCTTACGGGCTTCATATATGCGGGTTCCCACATGCAGACGACGGTAATCGGGATGAACCATGATTGAAATTCCGTATAAATGCTTACCCTCGGGATCGTGGTTAGTAATATATCCTTTGTCGGTAATCTCATCAAAGGTGTGCCTGTCTTCGTACTCGTTAAAATCAATAATTAAACTTGAGGAGGCGCCGATAATTTTACCTTCGTATTCCACACAATGCTGCCCCTCGGGGAAAATTTCAATGTGACTTTGAAGTTGCCCCCTGGTCCAGGGGTCCATATCGGGGAAGCAGATCTTGCTCAACTCGACAATTTTGTCGATATCTCTTTCCTCCACATTTCTAATAATCAGCTTTTTTTCCATTTTAGATAGATCAATACGTTCAGTCATTGCTTGCTTAATACCTCCTGCAAATAACGTTAACACAGGTTAAAGAATATGACAACTTAAATATAGTTAAAAGGCCTTAATAGAAGAGGTTTTGGCGGCTCACAATCTCATGAATCAAACGGTTAGCAGATTATATAACGGGTGCCATGATAAATCGGGGCTTATTTTTTTAATGAATAATGGACAAAGTTAATTGCACAGCTAATGTATTTAATAAAAATTAGGATGCTAAAAAAAAGATAGATGGAGACATTTGCCTTATTATAATCATGAGCTTATGGTCTTATAATGGCATTTCATCAGCAGGCATTAAAATTTTATAATGGTTAATAATTATCGTTTGCTTAATAAATCTCAACAACAGGGTCGCAAATAAAAAACCGCCGGGAGCTGAATTGAGATCCCTCCGGCGGCTGTTTCCTTAAACTTAACCTGATAAAATATGCCATAATGGCGGTTCCCGTTATTTTTCTTTTGGACCTGACGGGTACACCGGACCAGGGTTATACTCCACGCTGGGTCTTGCCGTGCGGGGCTGCGGATACATGCTCATCAATTCGTAAATTTCACCCGGCATATCAGTATTCACGTTCAACCCCATTTCTGAAATTTCGTTGACATCGATCGGGTAATCGTGAGTCCAGGTTCCCTGGGTAAGCTTTTCGGCAGCTTTTTCGGCCATTACATCGTCCATATGTTTTTCAAGAAGATATTTAGCTGTGTGCTTAACCTGGCGCAATGATTTTTCAGCAACATCGGCAAGAATCAAAGTTTGATCATCTATATCCTTCATCTCTTTTTTCTCCAATACCTTGATCACGGAAGCTGCCGGACACTGGCCAAGCTGGGGGTCGAGCGGGCCGAGGACAGCATTTTCATCCATTACCACTTCATCGGCAGCCATGGCTACCATGGTACCCCCGGACATGGCATAGTGAGGCACAAATACAGTCACCTTGCCCGAGTGACGCAAAAGAGCATCGGCAATCTGCTCGGAAGCTAAAACCAGGCCGCCCGGCGTATGCAGGATCAAATCAATTGGCACATTTTTGTCCGTCATGCGGATAGCCGTGAGCACCTGCTCTGAATCCTCAATATTGATATAGCGGGTTAAGGGAACCCCGAGGATGTTTAAAGCTTCCTGGCGGTGAATTAGCGTTATTACCCGGCTGCCCCGCTTCTTTTCTAAGTCCATCATCTTCCTGGTCCTTGTTGAACGCAGCATCTGCTGCTGTAAATAAGGGCTAAGTGCCGTTAGGATAATAAACAACCAAAAAAGTTGAAAAAAAATGTCCATTAATCTAAATCCTCCTTCATCGATGTTGTCAGGGGGACGGGGTTGTTGACAACTTTTTGTTTATTATTTTAACCTCTTTGTCTAAAACCTATTACACAATCTATTAATCTTCAGACCTTCAAAAAAAGTTGTCAACAACCCCGTCCCCCTGACAACTTTTTAGCAATAGTCACGCCAACATTCCCAGAAAGGATCAGCCCGGTAAATGCGTTTCGGGCGCATGATCAGCATCAGTATAACCCCTAAGGCAAAACCACCGATGTGGGCCCACCAGGCGACGCCGGTTACCCCGGAAAGAGCATAAACAAACTGTAAGACAAGCCAGTATCCCAGGTAAATGGTGGCCGGCAGCCAGAAAAAGAAAAATATAAACGGGGGTATGACCGTCAGGATCCTGGCCCGGGGGAATAATACCAGGTAGGCGCCAAGCATGCCCGATACTGCTCCTGAAGCGCCGACCATGGGGATACTGGACTCCGGCATAAAAATCCCCTGCATCAATGCAGCGGCAATACCTGAGAGAAAGTAAAGGACCATAAAGCGTCGAAACCCTAACCGTCCTTCAACGGCGGGCCCAAAAACCCACACAAACCACATATTGCCAAGCAGGTGACCAAAATTCCCGTGGATAAACATGCTGGTAAATATTGTCCAAAACTCGCCGACAGGATTATTCCAAAAAGCGGCGGGAATAAATCCAAAGGAGTGAAAAAAAACCGGGAAAAAATCAACTCCCAGCGAAAACTGGTAAAAAAAGACCACTCCATTTATTATAATTAATCCGGTGGTGGCGATTACCGCACCATGATAAGTTATAGTATCGCGTAAAGGAAACATTTATTGACTTGTCCTGCCCTTTCTCCGGCCGGATTTTAACCGGACAGTATTCATTATATCATATGATTTTAACCTTTGAGGATGCCAATCCAGGCCACTTTCCCCATTTATCCTTGAAATTAAAGGATTTCTCTTTTTGTTACAACGAAAGGAATTACCTGCATGATGTTGAATTAACAGTGGTAGTGAGTAACTGCTCAGCTATCACTTTTGTTGATGGTGATGAGCGGCGCCTTGGTGACGGTTCGAGCGTCCCGAAGCGCAGCGAAGGCCGAAGGGAAGACGATGGAACCGTCCCCGATGGCGAAAGCGTGATATGCCTAAGCAGTTACGGTAGTGAAAGCGAAATAATTTTAGCTTTATTGCCAGATGATACAAAACGAGGTGATCTAAATTGAGAATTGTCGTACTGGGCGGTGCCGGTGATATGGGAAAAGAAGTTGTGCGCGACCTGTTGGAAAACTCCGGTGCCGCTGAAATCATAATCGCTGACAAAAACGTGCGGGGGGCAAAAAAAATAGCAGAAAAATTGGACCCGGAAAGAATAAAGGTGCAGGAAGTAAATGCAACCGATCATAAAAGCCTGGTCAAAACCATGGAAGGAAGTACAGTTGTAGCCGGAGCCCTGGGGCCTTTTTACCGCTTCGAACGCCCGGTCGTTGAAGCATGCATGGATGCGGGAGCTAACTATGTCAGCATATGCGATGATCATGATGCTGTGGAAAGTGTCCTTGAACTAGACGACAAAGCCCGCCAGCAGGGACGCCGCATTTTAACCGGATTGGGCTGGACTCCGGGGTTAAGCAACATGTTAGCACGGTATGGATATGATCAGCTCGATGATGTTAAGTCCATCAAAATTTACTGGGCCGGAAGTGCCGGTGATTCTCACGGTTTAGCCGTGATCCTTCACCTCTTTCATATATTTACCGGCAAAGTAACTTCTTATCAGAACAGCAGGTATGTCGCCGTAAAAGCAGGTTCCGAAAAAGAAGCGGTTGACTTTCCTTCCCCACTCGGAATGGTTAACACTTTTCATCTCGGTCACCCGGAACCGATAACTCTCCCCCGGTACCTGCGAGGCATAAGTGAAGTAAGTTTAAAGGGAGGGCTGGCTGAAAATTATATTACCAGCCTGGCCAGGCTCTTCTCCGCTATAGGGTTTACCGGCTTCCGCCCAACCAGACAACTTTTAAGCCGTATTATTAAGTTTCTCCTCCCCATCTTCCCGGTGGATAAAAACAGGAGCATATCCGGCATCAAGGTTGATCTTTATGGCTCTAAAAGCGGCTCTCCAATCACACTTTCTTATGCTGCCGTTGGACCCATGCGCCGCCTGACTGCCATACCTTTAAGCATAGGTGCCACCATGATGGCTGAAAACAAAATATCCCGTTTTGGAGTGTTTGGGCCGGAGGCAGATCATGCCGTAAACAGCAAACAGTTCCTTGAAGAACTTCAAAAGCGTGATATAATTATAGAGGTCCAATAGTAATAAAAACTGCTTTTTCAGTGATGATTAGGGTTAAGAAACTTGACGGGCAGGCTCTTTTTTAAGAAAGGGCTGCCTGTTTTAATTCAGGGGTTTAAAAATTTGTAAATTACTTTTTCTCATATATATCGAGCATATCGAAAATTATCCTTTACTTCGCCTTATGCTATAAAGAAAGGGTAGTGTAAAATTAAAATTGTTCTTGCAAACTCTTGGAGAAGTTATATTAGTTTTCGGCCTTGGAATATGCGGGTGGCAGCTATTTGCCAAACTCCGCTTCCCGGCGCCGGAGATCATCGGCCCGGTAATCTTAATCGGGGCCTTGAGGATATCCCAGTTAGAGTTGCCTCCAGCCCCGGAATTTCTCTTTCCGGCAGCACAGGTAATTATTGGTATTTTTGTCGGTTCAATGCTCGATAAAGATGCGCTGCGCGATCTGCGTCCCATGGTCTCATCTGCGCTGGTAATTATAGTTTGGACCCTGTCGATGATCTTTTTGATCGGTTTTTTCCTGCACCGCTTTTCGGTCATGGATCTGCCCACAGCAATGCTTTCGGCCAGCATGGGAGGCCTTCCCGAAATCACCGTCCTTGCGGTGGCCTCCGGTGCCAGTGCTGCCGTTGTGATCGTAATGCAGATGATCAGGATGGTAGGCACAGTAATGCTGTTTCCGGTATTGTTGAACTGGCTGGAAAAGAAAAACATGGTCCCTGTTTATAACCAGGGGAATTCAAACCGGGGGAACCGCGAGCAGGCAGACCAGAATTATAAAGGTAAACCCGCTTTCCAAAAAACTTATTTCCGGTTTAATCTCAAGCTCTCGATGATCTCAAGTTTTTTGTTTAACCAGTGGCAAACTCTAAAAACTTTCTGGAAAGAAATAACTTTAACCCTGGCCGTAGCTACTGCAGGCGGTCTGCTCTTGCATAATATCGGTGTACCAGCCGGTTTAATGGTCGGTTCCACTTTTGCGGTAGCCACCGCCTCTATTGCCGGCCTGCCGATCAGGCAAATTTCCCCCAGGGTTTTAAGCCTGCTGTTAGTTGCCGTTGGGGTTAATGTTTCAGACAACATTACTATAGATACCATTCACACAATGGCTAACCCCAACTTCTTAATTCCTATTCTGATCGCTTCAGCAGTAATGTTTGCCAGTTCCTTCGGCATAGCCTGGGTTATTAGCCGGATGACCAGCTGGGATTATCCTACCAGTTTTTTAGCGGCAGCACCGGGAGGGTTTACGGTCATGACCGCCATGGCTATTAAACACGGATTAAATCCTATCAGGGTTTCCATGCTCCATTTGTGCCGCCTTTTTTCGATCAAGATATTTTTACCGCTCTACTTTATGACCCTATTTTAAACCGTAGTTATTGATAACCTAACCTGGGCAAGCCAGTTCCATAAAAGTTGGTTTTCAAAATGAGCCCTTATAACCCCAGTGTACTTCGGCGATTTCGGGATCACTTCAAATAATCTTGCCAAATTAGCGCAGGGCTTCAGAAGTAAGGGCCTAATGGCAATTTGCCTGTACTATTAACTAACCTTTAAGTCTTTTGCCAAACCTTTTTCACCTCTTTTTAGAATTTTTACTCTTGTTGCCCTGAGCAGGAATTTTTTGTGTGGATCGAGAAAAATAGTTAGGATATAAGTAAACATAAACTCACCTGTTTAAAACCTACAATGTTGATTAAGAATGGAGGGAAGAATTTGCAGGAACAAACAAGCAAAGTATTATCGACCTATGAAGGTAAGCGCAGTGAAGTTATTCCCATGCTGCAGGCTGTCCAGGATGAAGTTGGCTACCTGCCTGAGGAAGCTATCCGTGAAATTGCTGAAAAGATCGGTATACCGGAAAGCAATGTTTACGGTACCGCTACCTTTTATTCCCAGTTCTATTTTACCCCTCGCGGCGAACGCACGGTTAAGGTTTGTCTTGGCACCGCCTGTCACGTGCGGGGCGGTATGCAGGTTATGGAAGCGTTGGAGCGTGAAATGGGCATCGATGCCGGTGGAACTACAGATGATTACAAGTTCAGCCTGGAACGAGTCAACTGCGTCGGCTCGTGCGCGCTGGCTCCGGTAGTTATGGTTGATGATGATGTTTTCGGACGAGTAGTTCCGAAACAGGCAAAGGAGGTTTTAGAACAAAGTGATCCAGAAGTATGAGTCTATCCTAAAAGAAGCAACAGAAACCCTGGATAAAGAACAGGATAACAACACTACCCAGATTTACGTCGGCTGCGCCACCTGCGGGAATGCCACCGGAGCGCAGTCGGTAGTAAAAACCATAGAAAATAAGCTTCAGGAAAAACAGGTTGAGGCCAAAATTAAAGAAGTCGGCTGTATCGGCATGTGTTTTGCCGAAGTTCTGGTCGATGTAATCAAGCCCGGACGTCCCCGCATTTCCTACCAGAGTGTAACCCCTGAAATAGCCGAAGAAATTGTGGAAAGCTACGTGGTTAACGATGACCACCGTCCTGATTTGGCCCTGGGTTACTTCGGCGAAGACGGGCCGGAAGATATCAGGCATATTGATTCAGACGATGTGTTTAAGAACCAGCAGCGGGTTATCTTGAAAAATTGCGGGGTTATTGACCCTGAAGACATAAACGAGTACATAGCCAGCGGCGGCTACCGCGGCCTGGCCGAGACTTTGGGGCGCAAACAAGAAGAAATTATCGATATCCTGAAAGAATCCGGCCTGCGCGGCCGTGGTGGCGCCGGATTCCCGGCCGGGCGCAAATGGGAATCCTGCCTAAAGCCCCAGGCCGACCAAAAATATGTCATCTGCAACGCCGACGAAGGCGACCCCGGGGCGTTTATGGACCGTTCCGTCCTGGAAGGCGACCCTCATTCAGTGATCGAGGGAATGACTATCGCCGGTTACACTATCGGTTCATCCAAGGGGTATTTTTACGTGCGGGCGGAATACCCCCTGGCTATCAAGCGCCTGCGTAAAGCAATTGCCCAGGCTAAGGAAAAAAATCTACTCGGAGAAAATATTTTGGGTAGTGGTTTTAACTTTGATCTGGAAATCTTCCAGGGAGCCGGGGCTTTTGTCTGCGGTGAATCAACCGCTCTGATCATGTCAATTGAAGGCAACCGGGGCTGGCCCAAACCACTGCCGCGCCCGCGGACTACGGAAGAAGGACTGTGGGGCAAGCCCACCCTCTTGAACAACGTCAAAACTTTCTCAGTGGTCCCCCAGATTTTAAGCAAAGGCGCCGATTGGTTTAAAAGCATCGGCACCGAAGGCAGTCCGGGAACCGCTGTTTTTGCGTTAACCGGACAAATTAACCGCAGCGGCCTGATTGAGGTCCCCATGGGAATTGAGCTGGGGAAAATCATTTATGAAATCGGTGGCGGCATATTAGATGACAAAGAATTCAAGGCTGTCCAAACCGGCGGGCCGTCCGGCGGTTGTTTGCCCACAGATAAACTGCACCTGTCAGTCGATTTCGACACCCTGGTCGAGGCCGGTTCGATGATGGGCTCCGGCGGTATGGTCGTTATCGACGAATCAACCTGCATGGTTGATGTGGCTCGTTACTTTTTAGATTTCACCTTCGAAGAATCCTGCGGGCAGTGTGTCCCCTGCCGCCAGGGCACCCAGCAGATGTTAGAAGTATTGAACGACATCTGCGAAGGAAGAGGCCGGGAGGGCGACATTGAACACCTCTTGGATCTGGGCGATTCCATAATCAAGGGTTCAATCTGCGGGCTGGGACAAACCGCTCCCAACCCGGTATTGAGCACCGTCCAGTATTTCCGGGATGAATACGAAGCCCATATCAGGGATCATGCCTGTCCGGCTTTAGTCTGCAAAAACCTGATTGTATTCAATATTGATGAAGAAAAATGTACTGCCTGTGGGCGCTGCCGCAAGGCTTGCCCCGTAGAGGCGATAAGCGGTGAAAAGAAAGTGCCGCATAAGATCGACCAGAGCAAATGCACCAAGTGCGGCATTTGCTTCCAGGAATGCCCGGACCGTTTCAGTGCAGTGGAACGGTTGACCGGCAGAGAAAATCTGGCTGCTGCGGCTAGAGGGAGGTTGACCGATGAATAAAGTTACGATCAACGGATTAGATATTGAAGTCGAAAAGGGAGCAACTGTATTTGAAGCAGCGGAAAAAGCTGGCATATACATCCCCACCCTTTGCCACCATCCTGATCTTCCCACCTTCGGTGGCTGCCGGGTTTGCATGGTGGATGCCGACGGTAAAATAGTTACAGCCTGCCGGGCACCGGTAAAAGACGGTATGGTGGTTAAAACCAATACTGAAGAAGTGCGTAAGGTGCGCCTTACCAACGTGGAATTAATCCTGGCCAGCCACAACAAAGACTGCCAGAGCTGTTCACGAAACAACTCCTGCAAACTGCAGGAAGTATGCTCTTTTGTCGGGATCAACCTCGATCGCATGAAAAGGATCCGCCGGACGGTTGAACCGGTGAAACCTGACGAAAGCAATCCATTCTTCCACCGGGATTTTACCAGGTGCATTCTGTGCGGGATCTGCATCCGCACCTGCCAGGAAATCAACGGAGTAGCAGCAATTGATTTTGCCTTTCGCGGATTCCACACCAAGGTTTCTGTGCTGGGCGACAAACCGATAAAAGAATCCTATTGTGAATCCTGCGGTGAGTGCCTGGTGCGCTGCCCGACGGGGGCCCTATACAAGGCAGAACCGGTTATCCCCGAACGTGAGGTGGAGTCAGTTTGCACCTATTGTGGTGTAGGCTGCGGTGTCAAGTTAGGGGTTAAAGGCGACCAGGTGGTCAGTGTAGACGGAAACGTGGATAATTCGGTAAACCGGGGCGATCTATGTGTTAAAGGACGCTTCGGTTTCGATTTCATAAACCATCCCGACCGCTTAAAGAAGCCCCTGGTCAAAAAAGGCGGGATTTTCGTAGAAAGCTCCTGGGATGAAGCTTTAGACTTCATCGCCGAAAAAATTAACGAGATTAAAGCAAAAGATGGACCCGATGCCTTAGGGGCAATTAGCTCTGCACGCTGCACCAACGAGGAAAACTATCTTTTCCAAAAAATATTCCGCAGCCTGGGCACGAACAACGTAGACCACTGTGCCCGTCTCTGACACGCACCGACTGTAGCCGGTCTGGCTACAACATTTGGCAGCGGAGCAATGACCAACAGCATTGATGATATTGCCGAAACTAAGACATTTTTCATCATTGGCTCAAACACCACTGAAACCCACCCGGTAATTGGTTACCGGATCAGGCGGGCAATTAAAAACGGTGCTTCTTTGATCGTGGCCGATCCGAGGCGGATAAAGATCGCTGAAAACGCAGACGTTTTCCTGCAGCTGCGTCCCGGGACCAATGTCGCACTTCTCCAGGGTATGGCTAAAGTAATCCTGGATGAAAAACTATACAATGAAGAATTCATCAATAATCGCACTGAAGGTTTTGAAGAATACAGGGAAAAAATAAGCAGCATTGACTTAAACGAAATGTCTGAAATTACAGGGGTCCCGGCAGATAAGATAGCTGAAGCAGCGAGGCTCTATGCAAAAAGCGATCCGGCAGCGATTCTTTACACAATGGGGATCACCCAGCACACCAGTGGAACAGACAACGTCTTAGCCCTGGCCGGCCTGGCTACCCTGACCGGTAATTTGGGTAAACGTGGTGGTGGGGTAAACCCGCTGCGTGGCCAAAACAACGTCCAGGGGGCCTGCGATACGGGCGCTTTACCGAATGTTTTCCCCGGTTATCAGCCGGTCAGTTCACCGGAAGCAAACAAAAAATTCTCTGAAGCATACGGCGCTGAAATTCCGGACAAACCGGGCATGCCAATGACCAAGATGTTCAAAGCTGCACTCGAAGACAAGATCAAAGGGGTATACGTGATGGGTGAAAACCCGGCGGTAAGCGAGCCGGACATCTGCAAAATCACAGAAGCCCTGGAAAAGATGGAACTGGTCGTTGTGCAGGACCTCTTTTTCACTGAAACAGCCGATTACGCAGATGTGGTCCTGCCCGCAGCCTCCTTCGCCGAAAAAGACGGCACTTTCGTCAATACCGAGCGGAGAATCCAGAGGATCCGCAAGGCGATTAACGCCCCCGGCGATGCAAAAAGCGACCTTGATATCTTCTGCCAACTGGGTCAAAAGCTTGGCCTGAAAGGCTTTGATTACAGGGACGCAGCCGAGGTAATGCAAGAAATCGGCGAACTGAACCCGAAGTGGAAAGGGATCACCTACGAGAGGCTCGAGGAAGGCGGCCTGAGCTGGCCCTGCCTCGACGAAAGCCATCCGGGTACGCCAATCCTGTACGGAGAGAAGTTCCTGACCGCAAGTGGCAAAGCCCAGTTTAAACCAGTCGATTACAAACCACCGGCCGAAGCACCGGACGATGAATACCCGTTCATCCTCACCACCGGCAGGTCACTCTACCATTACCATACCGGAACCATGACCCGCCGTTCCAATGGATTAAGTGACCTATACGAGATGGAAAAAGCCCTGATTAACAAGGAAGATGCAGAACGCCTTGGATTAAAAGAAAACGACAGGGTTCTTCTTACTTCCAGAAGGGGTGAAGTCGAAGCGGAAGTTAAGCCTGTTTCAGAACTTAAAGAAGGAATTGTCTTTATGACCTTCCACTTCGCAGAAAGCTGTGCCAATCAGCTAACCAATACCGAATTGGACCCGGTAGCAAGTATTCCGGAGTTAAAAGTCTGTGCGATTAATGTAGAAAAAGTATAGCTCGATTTATCAGCTATAAGCAAAGAAAAACTCCCTTCTATCTAGTTCAATTTAGAAGGGAGTTTTTCTTTAAAAAGTTGTCAGGGGGACGGGGTTGTTGACAACTTTTAATAAAGTCTTTCAGTTTACACCTTAGCATTTGGAAGGAAACGATAAAGAGCATATACAATAAATACCAAAAAAGTTGTCAACAACCCCGTCCCCCTGACAACATGGTATAATGAGGTAAAGTTTTGAAGGGATTGGGGCCAATTTTGCCGGACTGGGTTCATGCGATAATTTACATATTCATAATAACAGCTGCTGCCATTGTTAGCGGTTATTATACCCAAAATATCCTGGGAGTTTTTGCCGGGGTCGGGGTAGCCCACTTCCTGGCCTCTGCAATTATTAAGCGCATTCCCGGGTTCTGGGGGAATTAGCTACCGGGGGTTTATTTGCTTTAGTTTATTCTAACAGTAAAATAGCGTAGCGGTTCATCTCCTGGTCATAACTGTGCAGCACCTCGAGCGGGTAACCGATACTGCGAACGGTATTAAAAAGATCTACCGCCAGCGATTCGGGACCGGGACGGGCATCTTCCTTATTTACGCACAATTCCCTCTCTCCCGTGCACTTTTCGCAAAATCGGCATTCGTCCATACCCATCATAAATGCTTTATGATACCCGGAACGAAAAATTTCTCCTTCCATCTTAACCAGCTCTTTGTTAACTTTCCTGCTCCAGGGAATGCGATCTTCCGGTTTGTCCACTTTTTTTACAATATGGAATATAACCGCTTCCCGGTATTCGGCAAAAAAAGCGCGGCATTCTTCAACAGAGGGAACCTGGGGCGGGCAGGCTCCTTTTTTACCATAACTGCTGCAGCCGAAAGTGCACTTAAAGCGAACCCAGTGGGCCACCTCAATCTGTGACGCTTTAATCCACTGGTAATCATCAAAGTTATAGCGGGCGAATATTTTTTCCAGCTTCTCTCGATCAACGATAATACCAACCTCCCTTACCACGTTTTACTGCTTTTATTATCATTTTGTAGATGTGTTTAAACGTTTCGACAAAACCGGCACTATTCCTGCTTTAAACTTTCACCGGGTTAGCCATTGCTCCATAATCCTCGGTAAAATGCCGTATTACTCTTTACTGCAAGGATTTTTTGACGATAATGATTATAAGGGAGTAATAGGGGGAGGTTTATGGGATGGGAAAAATAACTGCTGTAATTAAACGGACCGCTTTTATCGCCGGAAATCAAAGTATGACTCGCTTTTGGCCGGTTTTCGCGGGAATCATATTACTAGCTGTGTTTATCAGCCTGCAGGGCAACTTGATTTTACCTCCGCAGGTTATCTTCTACCTGGTTCCGGGAATTGCAATTTTGTCAATAACAGCTGCTTCACTTTTTAACAGGACCGGTTTTATTATTGCCCTGGCAGCTAATTCCCTGGCGGGAGTCCTTCTTTATGACCGCTATATAATAACCGGTGAACCGGCAATTCATGTGATCCTCGCTACCCTGGCATATTCAACCGCGGGTTCAATACTAATTTCCCATTTAAAAAGCCGGGAGCTGGCTTACAGGGAAAACTTGGAGTGGATGTCTGCAATTGACTGCCTTACAGAAATATACAACCACCGCTATTTTCAGCAAAGACTTTCTGAAGAACTGTCAAGGGTTCAGCGTAATGGCGGTGATCTGGCCCTCGCTTTTATAGACATTGATAATTTTAAACCTTATAACGATCAAAACGGGCATGTTTTGGGCGACCGGGTGCTTAAAAAAACAGCAGCCTTTTTTAAAAAACAGGTGCGCGTCCATGATGTCGTCTGCCGTTACGGTGGGGATGAGTTTGTTATTATTCTGCCGGATACTGATGCAAATAACGCCATTTCCCTGGCAGAACGCTTGATTAATGGCTATCAGAGGCAGAAAATGCCCGGCAAAGTAGCCGGAAATGCCAAACTTACACTTTCAATAGGCATCTCTTCCTATCCCCTCCTGGGCAATGAAAAAAGCGAGTTGATTCAGCAGGCCGACAAAGCTCTATATTTAGCCAAAAAAGAAGGAAAAAACAGGGCGCAGGTTTATAAGGAAAACCCCGAACAGATAGGGGACGGGCAAGTAGACAGAAAAAGTTTCGACTACCAATCCTGCAGGCACGAACTAATCCACAGTTACCGCGTATTAATGGATGAACTGGCCCGGGAAGCAAACTCGTCAACTGCCGGTAATTTAGCTAACTTCAGCAAGGATTATGCCGACAATACCCTGATCATGGGCAGAGCTTTACATGCGGGACATGCCAACCTTGACCGCGACTTACTGGCTGCCTATGTCAATGAAATCAAGGTCCACTAAAATTTCTTTCTAATATATGCTAAGAATCTCCCGCCTTAAGCCGGTGAGTTAAGGTAGCCTAAGCAATCTTCAATTTGAACTTAATCAACTACCAAAAAGCCAGGCTTTTTTAAATTACTGAATGTATCGGTAAGTAAAATTTCAACCTCCCCTACGTCTACGGCCAAACCGCGAACTTCTCCGGGATCGCGATCCCGCAAGGTAGCAAAAACCACACCAACCACATCCCCCTGTTCGTTAAAAAGCGGACTGCCGCTGCTACCGGGATAAATGGCCGCTTCTATAACCAGGTAAGGTAAGTCGCGGTCATGGGGGTGCTCAGAATAACCGATCACTTCTCCCTTATTGGCAATACGAGCAAACTGCATCGGGTTACCAATCACTAAAACTTCGTCGCCCGGACTGGCCCTGCGCCCGGACAGTTGGGTTACCGGCAAATCTTCTGCATCAATTTCCACAATAGCTAAATCTACTTCTTCAGAAATATGCCAGTTTTTTGCAGTAAATGTACCCCGCCCAGGAAAAGAAACCCTGACCATACCGGCACCTTCAACCAGGTGGCGATTGGTCACCACCAAACCATCCGACTCAATATTGAAACCGGTACCCCTTCTATGCCCACCGGGAACCCCCGGAACCCCGTCCGCATAAAGCCGGGTTACCGCCCCACGAGACTCCCTGACTATCGGATCATCTGAAAGGGCCCATGATTCCTGAAGGAAAGTGAATGCCGGGCCACCAAAAACATAAAGGAACCTACCGGTAACACTGACTATAAACAAAAGCGCCAAAACCAGGGCTGTCGTACCCAGGATGAAACGACGAGACCGGGATACTTCCCTATAGTTAATCTCGGTGCTCTCATCTTCATATTTGCGATTTATTTCTTCTTTAATCTGACGATCCAAATCGTCTTGTTCTTTCACCGGTGTCACCTGCTTAGTTTAAAATAGTTGTTACTGGTGAACAAACACAAATAGTTTTAAATACCGCCGTTGTTTACATCATAAAAGACAGTTATAATTACATCAAGTTATAATTACAAGCGAGGTGAAGTTCCAGGCTGCCCGGGGAAGTTCTTTACCACCCCTGTTTTAAAATCCCATTATATATTCCCTTGTGCTTCCGGCAGCATGGATTAAAAATGAGTCATTCAAGCTTCAACAAACCTTTCACTGACAGGGAAAAGAAAGAGATCAAGAAAAATATCCACCGCGCCTTGCTTGAAGCCAGAAAAGCCAGGTACCGGGGTGATGAAGAAAAAGCCAGAGAAATAGTACGCAAAGCTATGGCAGAAGCAGCTCCGGCAGCCCACCGGGCAAGCATGGAAGGTGGTTTCAACTGGGTAGTGGAAGCCCTAAAACCTCTTGATGAATTATTGCTTCCAGATGACGACGACAGCCGCTGTTAGCCAGCTCATTTTCAGTTGCTGCTAAACTAATTAAAATATTTTTTGTTGCTTTTCTAACTGTGCCGCATTCTGGAGAGGAATCATTGCAGGCAAAGCGGTTGCAGTGGCAGGCGGAAAAAGGCTTTAGCCGGCCGTCCTGTATGGATCCAGGCCGACCAGGTTTGAGCCATTGATAGTAAATGCTGCTTAAAAGTATAACCAAATTGAAAGCCTGCAGCCGAGCCGCCGCCATTGCCAATAGTGAACAGTTATAACCTTTAAGCCACTTTAAAATGAAAATAGCAGAGCCATTACCAAAACGATTGCGATTGCAACCGGGATAGCAACCAGGATCACAAAATGGATTATATAAGCGGCGATACTGGCCCCGGTAGAAATTTTGTGGCTTTCTCTAACAGCAATGACCTGCAAGACAATCACCCAAACCATAAGCCCAAAAGATATCAGCCCACTTAAAATAGCCCCGGCCGTTCCCAGGTAAGCTCCAAGCAGGGTTATAGGAACGCTAATAATCATCGGAAATTCGGCAAAGCAGTATGCCGAAAAAAGATTCCAGTAACCGCCCTGACCCCGAAAAAGCTTGGCCAGCAAATGCAGGAGGCCTGTAAAAACAAAAAGCGAGACCACAACTAAAACCAGTCCGCCCACTACAAAAACGGAAGCATCAATAAATATATCAAACTCGTGCCTTAGCTCTTCTATAGTCCGCAACCCATCACCGCCGTAAAAGTTAGCCAGCAAGGTCAGAAAAGAAACTCCGAGAGCTACCAGTAACGCCCAACCTACCGGCCTTTCGCGGGCAATTTCATCCAGAGTATTTACCGGGCTGGCCATTACTCCAAATAGTTTATCGATTAAGCTGGTTCCCATTTACAAAATTTACCTCCCCTATTATCAATCTGCTATCCAAAAAAATTGCTCCTTCGAACTGCATTAACTCTAAATCTTTAACCTGACCGGGAATAATGATCTTACCTTAGCTGGTAACGAAAATCAGGCGGCACTCCTTCTTTTATTTTTTCGAGCAAGACAATTTCCGGATCGATAAAAGCCCTTTCCAGGGTAATCAAAACACTATACCCATAGTCAAATAGCTGTTCAAAAACTGTAGGCGGCGGAAATTCATAACGGACCGGATTATCCAGTTCATTCTTTTCCGCAAGAAATTCAATTGCTTCATCAATACCGCCCAGCTTATCTACCAGGCCCAGTTCCTTGGCATGACTGCCGATAAATACTTCACCCGTAGCAAGTTCACGTACTTCCCCGGGATCCATGTCTCTACCTTCGGCAACATCATTAATAAACTGCTCGTAAGCTTCGTCCGATAGATCCTGCATCAATTCTCTTTCTTCATCAGTTAATTCCCGGTTAAACATGTCTTTATGTTCTCCGGATTTAATGGTTTCCACTTTGATTCCAAGCTTTTCATATAGCTCTTCCATATCCATAAAAGAACTGATAACCCCGATTGAGCCGGTAATTGTTCCCGGATGGGCTACTATTCCCTGGGCCGGGGCTGAGATATAATACCCGCCGGAAGCCGCCATATCGGCCATGGAAACAACGATTGGTTTGCCAAAATCCCTGACCATTGAGGCAATGCTCTGCGAAGCGGCAATAGATCCACCCGGGCTCTCCACTCTTAAAACTACCCCTTCAATATCAGGATCATCTTCAGCCCTTTCCAGTTGTCGATAAACCTGGCTCGGAGTTATGCCCCCCACGGCAAATAGGCCTCCGCCCCCACCTTCCTGGATCGGTCCTGAGAGCCTGATTACAACGATCCGGTCTTCATCCACCCGTTCTTCCCGGCGCGGATCTACGCCGTCAATGAATGGCAGGGCAACCACAGCTGCTACAGAAACCACGATTAAAGCAATAATAAAAAACCTGCGTTTTTGCATAAAAAAACAACCCCTTAAGCATTTCGTATCTGCTCAACCGTACTGCATTTTGGACGGGAGGCATTGCAGTGAAAGCGGTTGCAATGGCAGAGTAAAGCAAAGGTCGCAGCAGGTAGGCCTGCATTAAGGCAGGCCGCCGAGGACTGACCCATAGACGGCAAATGATAAAGTATAACAAAAGCGAAAACCTGAGGCTTAAATCGCCGCATTGTCCTTGATCATCCGTTACCGGCCCAACATGCAGCACGGCTGAGCGTTAACTATTCATCTAAGGTATAATTGTACAGTAGATAAAGAAATCCTTCAAGCACCAGGTCTTTTTCTTGCTATTGTGTCCTTACCTGGATTATGGTAATATATACTTAACTGCTATGGTTATAAATACTAAGGCCGGGAGGTAAATTAGATGAGCAAGCATAATCAAAACCTGACCGCTAAAACAGAAAATATGAAGAACCTGGTAGATTACCAGGAAGGCGCGGTGGTCAGCAAAGAAATTTTAAAGAAAGACACCGGGACAGTGACGTTATTTGCCTTTGATCAGGGCCAGGGATTGAGCGAACATACCGCCCCGTATGATGCCCTGGTTTGTGTTCTTGATGGGGAATCGGAAATAACAATTTCCGGGAAAACCCACACAGTTAAAGAGGGAGAAATGATCATTATGCCGGCGGATGAACCGCACGCCTTGAAAGCAAAAAAGCGGTTTAAAATGATGCTCGTGATGATCCGTTCATAAACAGGCTTTAATAAATTTTGAACTGGAGGGTTTATCGATGTCTTTTAAAGTAAATGAAAATGTTACCTGGGTCGGCAAAATCGACTGGGAACTTCGCAAGTTTCACGGCGAAGAGTTGAGCACTCACAGGGGAACCAGTTACAACTCGTACCTGGTCAGGGGTAAAGAAAAAACAGCCTTGATTGATACAGTTTGGGGACCTTTTGCCAAAGAATTCGTTGAAAACTTGAAGAAAGAAATTGACTTAAATGATATTGACTATATAATCGCCAACCATGGCGAAACTGATCACAGCGGGGCACTGCCCGATTTAATGAGGGAAATCCCCGACACCCCGATATACTGCAGTAAAGCCGGAGAAAAATCACTTAAAGGCCAGTACCACCAGGATTGGAACTTCAAGCCGGTAAAAACCGGTGACAAAATCGACCTCGGTGACAAAGAATTGATCTTCGTCGAAGCAAAAATGCTCCATTGGCCTGACAGTATGTTCTGCTATTTAACCGGTGATAATATCCTTTTCCCCAACGATGCCTTTGGCCAACACTACGCTTCGGAGCACATGTACAACGACCTGGTGGATCAGGACGAACTATACTCAGAAGCAATCAAGTATTATGCCAATATCCTGACCCCGTTCAGCAAACTTGTCACCGCCAAGATCAAAGAATTTGTAGATATGAACTTGCCCGTAGAAATGATCTGCCCCAGTCACGGAATCATCTGGCGTGAAGACCCCCTGCAAATTGTAAATACCTATGCCAAATGGGCTGATGCATACCAGGAAAACCAGGTCACAATCGTCTATGACACTATGTGGGATGGAACCAGGAAAACTGCAGAAGCTATTGCCAAAGGGATCAAGGAGGCAAACAATTCCATCACGATCAAGCTGCATAATGCAGCCCGTTCCGATACCAATGATATAGTAACAGAGATATTTAAATCAAAAGCAATAGTGGTTGGATCGCCGACAATCAATAAAGGAATCCTGCATTCAATTGCCGCCCTGATGGAAATGGCCAGGGGACTAAAGTTCCAGGAGAAAAAGGGATGTGCTTTCGGCTGTTACGGCTGGAGCGGAGAATCGGTAAAAATGATTAACGAACAGCTTGAAGAAGCAGGGTTTGAGTTGATAAATAAAGACGGTTTGAAAATAATGTGGAGCCCCGATGAAGAAGAAAAGGCTGCAGCTGTGGCGTACGGTAAAGAAATCGGCAGCGCCCTGAAATAATCAGCAGCGCTCAAATAATATTTATTTTACCTGCTCAACCGTGCCGCACTTAATTTTGAACTGGTGCCGATCCGATGAAGGCAATGGTTCCCAAGCAGCTGCATGAAATATTTAACCTTAGAGTATATTAAGTGGTACCCAACACACGGCAGATAAATGTCCCGGCTCCTATACCGGGACATTTATTTATTTGTCAACTAATTCGCCCGCTATACCGAAGATCTCTTCGCTACCATCGTTTTCATACGTTTTCATTACTTTTTGGAGGAAGACAAGAAAGGAGCTAACCAAAATTTTTTTTACTGCTTAACCGTGACCGTGCTGCATATTTGATGGTGACAATGGAGACAGAGCAGCTACGATTGTCATTGATGCAAAAGTTGTTGCCGGTCGGGCTGCATGGATCCAGGCCGCCTGAGGCCTAAAGTCTTAGATGACAAACGCTAAAGTGTAACCAAAGCGAAACTCTGAAGTTTAAATCACCGCATAGCCCGCGATGAACCGGTGCCAGGTCAAAATGCAGCATTGCTGAACAAAACAATTTTTTAGATATTCCCCCAATGCTGTTCCCCGGGTAAAGCCTGCTTCTTAAATGTTTTCAGGCCTGCCGGCTACTCCACGCCAGAATATATCAAGCAGGTTCTCAAGCTGACTTTCATCTACATCAATATCATCAATAATCACCATGCCACCCATTACTACACAATTAAGGGCCAGGAATAGACGACCGGCCATTTCCACATCAATGTCGGAGCGGATCTCCCGGCGTTTAATGCCCTCTTTAAAAAGTTCACTGACCCCTTTGAGCAGTTCGTCACGCTTTTCTGTCACCCAGATTTGCATCTCCTGGAAATTTAACGGCCGTTCATTAAATAACAGGTGCAGTTTATTTTTATTTTCTTTGATCAGTTCAAGGTGTGTTTTCACAATATTTTCTACGGTCTCTTGCACTGAAGAAGTTTCGGAAAGGGTTTGACTGAATAATTGAAGGTATGAATCCGCACAGTAGGAAATGCTATCTTTAAATAAATCTTCCTTGCTGGAAAAGTATTCGTAAACGGTTCCCTTGCCTACCCCCGCCCTTTCAGCGATTTCAGTTATTCTAACCTGGTAATAATCCTTTTCAAGAAACATTTCCACTGCCGCCAGTAAAATCTGCTCTCGCTTGCTGCCGTTTTCCGCGTTTTGTCTGTTCTCCCGAAACATCTTTGCACTACCCCTTTCCAAAGTTACTGCTCAGCCGTGCTGCATTTTGAACTGGAACCATTGCAGGTAAAGCGGCTACAATGGTCATTAAGGCAAAGGTTAAGCCGGTCACCCTGCATGGATTCAGGCCGCCAGGGCCTAAAGTTTTAGATGGCGAATGCTGAAGTGCAGCCAAAACGAAAGCCTGCAGCTGAGTCGCCGCCATTGCCCGCGACGGGGCGCACCTGACCAAAATGCAACAAGGCTTGAGTAAACGCTTTCGAAATATTATTCCGGCAAACTGCTTTGTCCTGTATACCTGCCTAAATATGTATGAATATGCCCCATCATCACTGAATAATGTTTTGCACCACCGCTGCCGGTTCCAGGCCATACAATGAATATAGAATGAGGATTATAGCCAACAACAGCGATACAATAACCAAACGGAATAAAACTTTCATCAACGGATTTTCCGGTTTCCCTGACGACTTATTATTTCCATGCCAGGTTTTATTTGAGGAAAGATCTGGTTTCCCCCCGATTTCCGAAACGTCAAGAACCCCGGGGCCGCTGCCTTTATCCTTTGTTACCACGATGTATAAGGAGGGAATGGCCAAAAGAAGCAGCACGGTTCCGGTTATCTGACCGCCGATTATAGTGATCGCCATTGGCGCCTGCAGCTGGCTTCCTTCGCCAAAGCCCAGGGCCAGAGGCAAAAGACCAAGCCCGGTAGTAGCGGTAAGCATCATGATCGGACGCAACCGCACCGCCGCACCCTCGATAATTGCTTCTTTAAGCCTGTACCCGTGGATCCTCCTGAGCTGGTTTATATAATCGACCATAATAATCCCGTCGTTAACCAGGATACCGGCAAGCACCACAAGGCCGATCATGGCCGGCACACTGATACTGCTGCCCGTGATAACTAAAGCGATTATCGCCCCGGCAAAAGCCATGGGCAGGGTTAGAATAATAATGAAGGGGTGAAGCAGTGACTCAAACTGGGCAGCCATAACCAGGTAAACCAGGAGAGCAGCCATCAGCAGGACCAGTTCGAGTTCTGAAAGAACTTCTTCCATCAGGGCAAAGGAACCTGCAGGCTTAATCTCGTAGCCTTCGGGCAGCGATAATGCCTCCAGTTCCGCTAAAGCTAAATCTGTAGCCCCACCCAGGTCAATTCCCTCGTAGCGGATCTCGAGCTCGCTCACAATCTTCTGATCTTCACGGGGGATACTTTCCGGTCCAAACCCTTCACTTATTTCAGCAATATCTTCCAGGTGAAGGTACTCCCCGTTAGGGGTATAGAATCCGAGCCGCCCGATGTCTTCAACCGTACGAATCTCGTCCTGTTTGTAGCCCAGAATAACGTCTAAAATACCGCCGTCAGTTTCAATTCGGCTTACCGGAATTCCTTCGAGGGCCTGCCGCACCATACCGGCTACCTGTAACTGGGTAATGCCCGATTGGAGAGCAACGCCCTGATCAAGGCGAATATGCACCTCCGGGCGGTTTTCTTCCAGTGATGATTGTACATCGGGGAAGTTTTCATGTCCGGATAGCAGTGCAACAGCCTCTTGACTGATTTCTGTAACCTTCTCCAGGTCATCTCCACTGATTGTCAAATCAAGAGTCGTCTCCAACCCTGCAGAATCTAAAAGTGACTCCCGGGAAAAAACTACCTCTGTTTCCTGATTCAACTCTTCCACCTGCTGCCTAACGGCTTCAATGATATTATCCATCTCGGACATTTGAGCTGGATCAACATCAACCCTGATGCTTGCCAGGTTAGACGCTCCACTGCCACCGCCCATGCCCATAAAACCACCGCTGCCTATACGGGTGTTAAAGCTTTCAACTCCGGTTTTGCCATCAAGAATATGCTCTACTTCCCGGGCATAGCTGTCAGTTTGTTCCATAGTGGTTCCGGGAGGAAGCGTAATATCGATGTTAAAAGCAGATTCATCGGGCATGGGGAACAGTTCACTGCCCAGGGTGGTAAACCCAAAAGCGCCGGCTGCTACAATGAGCAGGGCAAATATTATAACCCACCAGGGATGATTAACGGCCAGCTTGAGCAAGCGCCGGTAAGTTGGCAGGCGCGGCACTCCGCCATTTTCCGAGCGGCTCTTACGCTGCCGGCGCAGCGAGCGGGACGCCAGGAGCGGGATCACGGTCATCGCAACCAGGAGAGACGCTAAAATCGCACAGGCCACGGTAAGGGCGAACTCCCAGAACAGCTGTCCGGCCAGTCCGGTTAAAAAAACAACCGGGAAAAAGACGCTGATCGTGGTCAGGGTGGAAGCGGTGATTGCGCCAGACACTTCCCGGGCCCCTTCTATAGCAGCCTGATCGGGATTTTCCCCAAGCTGGTAACGGCGGTAAATATTCTCACTGACCACAATAGAATTGTCAACCAGCATTCCCGCAGCCAGGGCCAACCCGCCCAGGGTCATCAGGTTTATGGTGAAATCTGCAAAATAAAGCAGGGTAAAAGTGGCGATGATCGCTGCAGGGATACTCAGGGCAATGAACATGGTCGTGCGCCAGTTTTTTAGAAATAAGATCAACACTATTATAGCCAGGATCGCACCGCCCCCAAGAGAATGGGCCAGGTCGGTAAGGGCACGTTCGATTTCTTCGGCCTGGTCCATGGTGATATTAAAATCCACCTGTGAAAAATTACCCCGGCTTTCTTCAGAAAGTTCATCCAAAGCGCCCCTTAGATCACGCGCTACCTGGACTGTATTGGCATCGCCTTCTTTCTGAAGCATCATCCCGATACTGGGCTGCATGTTATAACGGGTAATTGTACTCGGGTTATGAGTGTCCTGTTCAATTTCAGCCAGCATTTCCAGCGATACCGGTATAATTGGAAAGTCATCATCAAAATCGAACCCGGCCATGCCGGTGCCGCCTGAAACCATCGAACCCTGGATGCTCGCGCCGGCCAGATCTCTTAGTCCTTCTTCAAGCAGGCGCGAAGTATCATCGATACCCCGGTCAATATCTCTGCTTATATTCGCAAGCCATTCATTGTAATCGGGGAACTGCACAGCCGGTTCACGGCGCAGTTCTTCCCAGTTCTCGTGAAAGGTGACTAAAATGTAGCGGGAGTTGGCATCGGTAATCAAAGACGAGTCGTTGGCTAACCGGGCAATGTCCGCCTCCGAAAGGCCGTACCGGCTAATGGCGCCCGGGTCCAGGGGGATGATCGCCCGGTTACCATCCCAATCACCATAGCTGACCAGCCAGATATCTTCCAGCCGAACCGAATCACCACCGGTCAAAAACATACCACCATCAGTTTCAGTTAAAGTTCTCTGTCCGAGTGAATCCAGAGAAAGGGCCATCTGCCGGGTTGCAGGGTCATAAGTGATGTGGGGATTGGCTGTAAACAAGCGCAAACTGTCTGCAACATCACCGCCCTGCTCGGCAGCCCAGTCATTATTTACAGGAATAAAAAGTTCGCTTCCTACAATATCTCCCCCGGCAAAATTAAAAATATCGTCCCAGTATATTTCCCTCATAGGAACATTAGAAAAACCACCACCGCCTCCGGGGACAGCTTCCCCGCTTGATAACACCTGGTTCAAGTCAACATTTATTTCCTCACCGATCATTCTCTCCAGCTCATCTTCATCGGTCTGAAAACCGACGACGAGATCTGAGAGCATCTCGCTTTCTGCATAGCGACCAAGGAAACGGATCCTAACCTGCTGCTCATCAAGATCGATAATGCCGGCAGGTAGATCCACCAGGCTGGCCCGAATAATATTTGAGATCTGATCGAAGGATACTCCGTACTCGTTCATCAGGTCAGGAGAAGTGCGCACAAAAACATCCTGCCTGGCCCCACCCTGGACCTGGACACTGGCCATACCGGGAATCGATTCAAGCCTTGGGGATACAGTATCTTCAAGCCACTCAGTCAAATCAACCCGGTTTTCACCACCACTTGCCGCTACCATCATGATCGGCATCAGGGTAGGATCGAATTCAAGGAGCATCGGCTGCTGGACATCGTCAGGAAAGTCTATAAGCTCTAACCTGGTGCTGACATTATCCCGGACATCTTTTACATCCATACCCCAGTCGAACTGCAGTATAACCAGGGAAATACTTTCCTGGGAAACTGAAGAAATACCGGTAATCCCGCTTATCGCCGCAACTTCACCTTCGATTCTCCTGGTCACCAGGTCAAGGGTCTCCTGCGGTGAGCTGCCCGGAAAAGAGGTAATTACCGCCAGGACCGGCGGTTGGATATCAGGGAGAAGGTCCAGGGGACTCTGGTAAAGGCTAACCGCCCCGATAAGTAAAATTAGAATTAATATAGTGGCCGTAGCTACCGGCCTTTTAACTGCCATTCTCGACAGACCCATGCAAAATACCCTCCGCTTTTAGACCGGGAGAAAGCCGGGAGATAATAAGCCCGGCCGACTGGTCGGTCAGTATGGTGCATATTATAACACATTCCGATTATTAATAAAATAGCCTGGACATATTCATAATATTACAAATAAACTAAAGAGAGGATGCGAAGCTCTTGATTAAATCCCAGGCTTCCCTGACATTTTTCTCGGTAGTTGTGCGCTGGCCGATCGATATCCGGATTACATAGCTGCCGTTTAATGAAGTATGGGTAAGAAAAACCCGGCCGCTGCCGTTTACTTTTTCAAGAAGAAGCTTATTCAAACGGTTTAGTTCATCTTCGGAAACACCCTTTTTCTTGAAGCGGAAACAAACCAGGCTGAAATCAACCGGGGCCATCAATTCAAACCGTTCGTCCTCCTCAACCCAGCTTTTGAAGGTTTCGGCCAGCCTGATGTGTTCCCGGATCACATCCTGCAAACCTTTGATTCCGTAAGAGCGAATTACAAACCAGAGCTTAAGCGCCCTGAAGCGGCGCCCCAGCTGGATGCCCCAATCCCGGTAATTTTTAACCACCGCATCATACCCGGTCTTTAAGTATTCGGGGTGTATTTCAAAAGTGCGGGTAAGCAGCTCTTCATCTTTAACAAAGTAAGCCGAACAATCAAAGTTAGTCAGCATCCACTTATGGGGGTTAAACACAAAAGAATCGGCCGCTTCCACACCTCCAAGTGTCCAGCGCTTTTCGGGAAGCAAAGCGGCAGTTCCACCGTAAGCGGCATCAACATGGAACCAGAGGTTATAGCGGTTGCAAATTTCACCAATCTCTTTCAGGGGATCAACTGCGGCCGAAGAGGTGCTGCCAACTGTTGCCACCACACAGGCAGGTTCTAATCCCTGCCTTTTATCTTCATTTACAGCCCGTTCCAGTTCTCCGGGTACAAGGGCATAACGCTCGTCGGTCGGAACCCGGCGCAGGTTTTCAATGCCGTAGCCCGCAATTTTAACTGCCTTATCAATGCTCGAGTGCCCTTCTTCGGAAGCATAAACTCTCAAGGGTTGTTTCAGGCCTGCCCGGTTCGCTTCAAACCCGGTAGCCTTTTCCCGGGCCGTGAGCAGGGCACAGAGGGTGGCGGTAGAAGCGGTGTCCTGGATTACCCCGCTCATCGTTCCGGGCAGTCCAAGCATGCGGGCAAGCCACTGCATAACCACTTCTTCCAGTTCTGCGGCAGCCGGTGAAGTCTGCCAGATCATAGATTGAACCCCCAGGCCAGCAGTGAGCAGTTCAGCCAGCACCGAAGCGGGGCTGTTATTGGCCGGGAAATATGCAAACCAGCCCGGGTGCTGCCAGTGGGTAATTCCCGGGATAATTGTTTCTTTAAAGTCATTAAATATTTTTTCCATCGGCTCACCGGTACCGGGGGGATCTTTTGAGAGTAACCCCTTGATTTCTCCGGGTTTAACAGTTGATTTTACCGGGTACTCCTCTACCTGCTCAAAATAATCTGCCAGCCAGTCAATAAATTCGTAACCATGTCGGCGAAACTCTTCCTTTTCCATAATTATGCCTCCATTTATCTAATCGCTTTATTTTTCGCTGAAAACACTATACATTGTGTCCATCCACAGAATGGTCGCATTAGAGCGGTATAAATGTTTAAACAGCCGGCTAAATTGCCTGAAATGATAACCTTGACACTTTGGCTTTCATCTCAAACCGGCAGGGCTTAATGAAAAAAAGCTTAGCATTCACTTATTTTTCACTAAAACGGCCAAGTGGTAAATAACTGTTCCTAAATAAGCAAAGCCGACCGGATAAATCATCAAGAGAGCCTGGCTTCCTTTTAAGAGCAGCTCAACAATTATAAATGATGCTACAACAACCTGCGCTGAGCAAATACGCAGGTAATTTAAAGGCAAATCTTCGTTATCACCACACTCTTTAGCGTCCCTGAGGCGAAGGGCAAGAAATATTGTCGAAACTATTAGAAGCAGGGAAAATAGACCGCTGTAAAGGTTTAAGCCGGCGAAAGCAATGGCCTGGCCGTTAAAAAAAAGCACCATTAAAAAGAATAATACCAGGGTCAGGTAGGCAAAGTATTTCTGTTTTCGGTTAACAGGCTCCAGGACCGAATCAATAAAAAACACCACGGCCAGGAAAAACATGGCTGTGATTACCCCGTCGGTATAAAGGAGAGCTGCCAGGATTACCAGTATAATCGAATCGAAAACGGTAATTCTAAGCCCGGTCGATCCGTTTAGAGTCCTGCCGATCAGCAAAATGAAGAAAAGGAGAATTAAACCGGAAAGCCCGTAATACAAAGCCGCGATCAGGGTAAAAGGCAAACCTAAGAACGCGGACCAGTGATGGGGAGGGTCCAATTCTCTGCTTATTGCCCAGGTTAAAAATACAGATACCGCCGTCCCGGCCGCGAAAAAGAGCGATATTGAAAAAGGTCGGCCCGCTATCATGTAAAACCCTAAAATTAAAGCAAATAAACCCGCGGTAATAATCGCAATCAGGCGGTTGGTAAGATAATTGATATCAAGGGGGCGGCCCAGGGCAGTAATTCGCTTAATCAGCTATCATTCCTTCCTGTTGCGGGCTACAGAATAAGCGGCCAGAGCTATAGAAGCCATCTTGCCCATGGGTGGTTCGTTACGGGAAGTTAATATTACCGGCCGGGTGGCCCCGAGGACCAATCCAGCCATGCGGCTGTTGGCAAAATAGATCATCGATTTACCTAAAATGTTGCCCGATTCGATATTGGGGACCATGAGCAAATCGGCTTTACCGGCTACCGGGCTGTCGATACCCTTGTGCATAGCGGACTCATAGCTAACGGCGATATCAAGCGGCGTAGGACCGTCAACAATGGCCCCGGGCATTTCTTCTGCCGCCATATCCTTTAAAACCTGGGCGTCAACTGTAGCCGGAACCTTCGGATCGACCTTTTCGTTGGCGGAAAGGATGGCTACCCGGGGATTATCCATGCCAATGGCGTGGAAAAAATCAACCGCATTCTGCAAAATCGCCTTTTTTTGCCCCAGGTCTGGATTAACATTCAGACCGCCATCGGTCATATAAATCAAGCGGTAATACCCGGGCACTTCATAAATAGCAAGGTGGCTCAGGATCCCTTCCCGTCTCATTCCACCTTCCGGGTTTAAGACGGCCCGTAAAAAATCAGAACTGTTAACCATTCCCTTCATCAAAATATCGGCATTACCGGCAGCCACTTCTTTCACCGCCCGATCGGTGGCTTCATGCGGGTCGGCGATGTTGATAATTTCAATTCCCTGCAGATTAAGGCTTACTTTCATGGCCTGACGCCAGATTTGTTCTTCATGGCCGATCAGCACAAAATCAACAATGCCCTCCTTACGGCTATCCCTTACCGCTTCCAGCACTGTCTCTTCTGCGGCGGAAGCAACACAAAGCCTGCAGGTTGGCAGCTCTTTAACCGCTGCAATAACCTGGTAAAAGTTTTCAAAAGCCACGGCTGTCCCCTTCCTTTCATAAATACAAGCTACCTGCACAGCCGCTGCCCGGCTGTTGTCATAATTGCCTGAGGGTTAAATGTAAATCAAGCTGAGCGATCACAAAACAGTTAAAAGCCTATCAAAAATAGAAGCAAGGCCCGGATGTCTTAATTTTACCACTTAATCTTCCTGCTGATAAGACAGCGCTTTTTCTTCCCCCCTTAAAACCCTCAAAGCTCCAATAACCAGGGCTTCCAGTTCTTCTTCACCGGCAAACACTTTCACCGGGGCGATAAAAGAAACCCTGCTTCTAATTAACTCCACAAAATCATCGGCATGAGCCATGCCCCCGGTAATTATAGTTTGGTCAACATTTCCGCTCAAAACCGCAGCCATAGCCGCAATTTCCTTGGCTACCTGGTAAGCCATAGCTTCGACCACTCCCCGGGCCTGTTCATCGCCACATCCGGCGGCTTCATTTACTGAAGCAAAATCCTTGGTGCCCAGGTAAGAATAAACCCCGCCCCGGGAAGTAAGCAGGCGCACCACTTCCTCTTCACTGTAACTTCCGCTGTAGCAGAGTTTAACCAGCCCCAGCGCAGGCAAAGTGCCGCAGCGCTCCAGGGAAAAGGGACCTTCCTCGTTGGCATTGTTGACATCTACCATCCTGCCGCAGCAATGAGCGGAAACCGAAGTGCCGCTTCCCAGGTGTACAACGACCAGGTTGAGATCTTCATATTTTTTGCCCATATCC
>Ga0207421_10001305_pt1 | contig 32382 bp, 29 predicted proteins | sample SodLakKL_010_SED_4_FD_187542 | JGI IMG/M metagenome (GOLD analysis project Ga0207421, IMG submission 187542) | Alkaline sediment microbial communities from Lake Tanatar, Kulunda Steppe, Russia - 8KL_010_SED (SPAdes) (version 2) | ecosystem: Environmental > Aquatic > Non-marine Saline and...
CACGGTGCTGATCACGACGCCGCCGACCCCGAGGAGCCGCGCTCGTGACCGCCCTGCCGCTGCTGCTGCTCGCGGTGCTGTTCATCACCGCCGCGATCGCCGGCATCGTCGGTCCCTGGCGCCAGCAGGCCGCGTTCGCGGTGGCGCTGGCCGGCGCCGGCGGCGCGTTCGCCCTGGCCGTCGCCGGCCTCGTCGTGGTCCTCACCGACGGCACCATCATCCACGAGCTCGGTGGCTGGCCGCCGCCGATCGGCATCGAGTACGTCCTCGATCCCCTGGCCAGCTACATGACGCTGGTGATCACCGGCATCGGGCTGATCACGCTGATCTTCCCGACCCGGGCGGGCTTCGACGCCACACCGCCGCGGCGGATGCCGCTGTACCCGCTGGTGCTGCTGCTGCTGGCCGGGCTGCTCGGCGTGGTCATGGCCGGCGACCTGTTCAACCTGTTCGTGTTCCTGGAGATCTACGCGATCGCCACCTACGCCCTCATCGGGCTGGGCGGCGCGCGCGCCACCTTCGCGGCGTTTCGCTACCTGATCTTCGGCACGCTCGGCAGCATGCTCTACCTGCTGGGGGTGGGGTTCCTCTACCTCACGACCGGCTCGCTGAACATGACCGACGTCGCCGCGCAGCTCACCGGGATCGCCGACTCGCCGACGGTGGCCGCCGCGTTCGCGCTGATCGTCATCGGCCTGGCGCTGAAGATGGCGCTGTTCCCGCTGCACGTGTGGCTGCCCGAGGCCCACAGCTTCGCGCCGCCGGCGGTGGCGGCGCTGCTGGCCGCGGTGCAGGTCAAGGCGGCCGCCTACGCGCTGGTGCGGATCCTGCTGTCGGTCGCCCCGCCCGAGCTGCTCGACGGTGCGGTGACCGCCACCTCGGCGGTGGGCTGGTTCGGCGCGGCGGGCATCGTGTTCGGCTCGGTGATGGCGATCCTGCAGCGCGACTTCAAGCGCATGCTGGCCTACAGCACCGTGGCGCAGCTGGGGTTCATCGGCCTGGGGATCGGGCTGGCCAACGAGCAGGGGCTGACCGGCGCGCTGCTGCACGTGCTCAACCACGCGGTGATGAAGAGCGCGCTGTTCCTGGTGGCCGGCAGCATCCTGGCCCAGACCGGGATCCGCGAGATCCCGCGGTTCGCGGGGCTCGCGCGGCGCATGCCCCTGACGATGTTCGCCGCGGCGCTGGCCGCCGCCTCCATGGTGGGCGTGCCGCCCACCGCCGGCTTCTGGAGCAAGTTCTACCTGCTGTGGGGCAGCGTCGAGGCCGGCAACTGGGCCTTCGTGGTGATCATCATGGCCAGCACGCTGCTCACGGCCGGCTACTTCGTGCGGGTGTTCCAGCAGGTGATGACCTTCGACCCGGCCGAGGAGGCCGTGGCCAACGCGGTCGAGCCGGCGCCGCAGTACCTCGCGCCGGTGGCGGTGCTGGGTGCCGGCGTGGTGGTGATCGGCCTGGGCAACTTCGCCATCGTCAGCGGCGTGCTCGAGCCCGTCACCGCTGCGCTGCTGCCGCTGTAGCGACCGCCCGCGGTGCTCGCGCTGGGCTGCGGCCCCGCTGCGGCCCCGCTGCGGCCCCGCTGTGCACAGCCAAGACGGGACTGTCGCAGGGTCCCAGTAGGATCAGCGCCATGACGAGGACCAAAGCGGGGACGCGCGCGGTGGTGCGCTGCGAGGCGTGCGGGCGCACCGAGCCCAAGTGGCTCGGCCAGTGCCCGGAGTGCGGCGCCTGGGGCACCATGGTCGAGCAGCCCGCGCGGGCGGGGGAGCGCCGCGACCCGGCTGGCGCGCGGGGCGCGGCGGCACCGGTCGGTGAGCTCGTCGCCCAACCGATCCACGCGGTGGCCGGCGACGAGCGCGACCGGGCCCGCACCGGGATCGCCGAGCTCGACCGCGTGCTCGGCGGGGGACTGGTGCCCGGCTCGGTCACGCTGGTCGGTGGCGAGCCCGGCGCCGGCAAGTCGACGCTGCTGCTGCAGGCCGCCGACGCGCTGGCACGGCAGGGCCGCACCGCGCTGTACGCCACCGCCGAGGAGTCGCGCGCCCAGGTGCGGCTGCGCGCCGGGCGGCTCGACACCCTCCACCCCGGGGTGCTGCTGGCAGCCGTGACCACCACCGACGACGTCGTGGCCCTGGTCGACCACCACCAGCCCGACGTGGTCATCATCGACTCGGTGCAGACCGTGCGCGACGAGGACGCCGGCGGCGTGGCCGGCGGCACCAGCCAGGTGCGCGCCGTCGCCGCGGCGCTGGTGGCGCTGGCCAAGGGGCGGGGCGTGGCCACGCTCCTGGTCGGCCACGTCACCAAGGACGGCTCGGTGGCCGGCCCGCGGGTGCTGGAGCACCTGGTGGACGCGGTGTGCGAGCTCGGCGGTGAGGCCCAGCACGCCCTGCGCCTGCTGCGCGCGACCAAGAACCGGTTCGGGGCCACCGGCGAGGTCGGATGCTTCGAGATGACCGGCGCGGGCCTGCGCGGCGTCGCAGACCCCAGCGCGGTGTTCGGCGGGCGCAGCGAGCCCGGCACCGCGGGAGTGGCACGGACCGTCGCGCTGGAGGGTCATCGCCCGCTGCTGGCAGAGGTGCAGGCGTTGGCCGCAGCCTCCTCGCTGACCCAGCCGCGGCGCGTGGCCACCGGGGTCGACGGCACGCGGTTGGCGCTGCTGCTGGCGGTGCTGGACAAGCGCGCCGGCCTGCCGGTCGGCGCGCGCGACGTGTACGTGGCAAGCGTGGGCGGCCTGACCCTGGCCGAGCCCGCGGTCGACCTCGCCGCCTGCCTGGCCGTGGCCTCCAGCGAGACCGAGCGCCCGCTGCCCGACCGAGGCGTGCTGCTCGGCGAGGTCGGCCTGGCCGGCGAGGTGCGCCCGGTGCCGCGCACCGCCGACCGGCTGGCCGAAGCCGCCCGCCTGGGTTGCGAGTCCGCGCTGGTGCCGACTGCGTATGATGGCCCCGACGCCGGCCTGTCGGTGCAACGGGTGCGCACGGTGAGCGAGGCCCTGGCCGTGGCCCTGCAGCCTCCCGCAGGCGCTGCCGGGGCCGTGGGCTAGGCACCGCCTGGCTCCGGTCGCGCCCGCCGGCGCCGCAACCCGAGCGCGCTGCCGGGCCAGGCGACCCGACGCAGACCACGACACGGAACCCGACACAGAGGAGAGGCACTCGTGCCGGTGCGCGACGAGCGCCTGCGGGCGGTGCTGGAGAAGGTCGCCCCGGGCACGGCGCTGCGCGAGGGCATCGACCGGATCATCCGCTCCGGCAAGGGCGCCATCATGATCCTCGGCGCGCCCGACCGCGTCGAGCCGATCCTGTCCGGCGGGTTCCAGATGGACACGCGGTTCACCGCCCAGCGCCTGTCGGAGCTGGCGAAGATGGACGGCGCGATCGTCGTCGACGAGGACGTCGAGCAGGTCCTGTGGGCCAACGTGCAGCTGGTGCCCGACCCGACCATCCCCACCAACGAGACGGGCACGCGGCACCGCACCGCCGAGCGGGTGGCGCGTCAGACGGGCGTGCCGGTGGTGGCCGTCAGCGAGTCGATGCGCTTGGTGAGCCTCTACATCGACGGCAGCAAGCACACCCTCGAAGAGCTGTCCAACGTCCTGTTCCGCGCCAACCAGGCGCTGGCCACGCTCGAGCGCTACCGCTCGCGGCTGGACGAGGTCTCCGCCCGGCTCTCGGCGCTGGAGCTCGGCAACGCCGTGTCGCTGCGCGACGTGTGCAGCGTGCTCCAGCGCGCCGAGATGGTCCGTCGCATCACCGACGAGGTCGAGAGCCCCATCGCCGAGCTCGGCACCGACGGGCGCCTCATCCAGCTGCAGCTCGAGGAGCTGCTGTTCGGGGTCGAGGACGAGCGACGCCTGGTGGTCCGCGACTACCGCCCCGACCGCCAGCAGCACGTCGACGGGATCCTCGCCGAGCTCGACGCGCTGCGCCCCAACCAGCTGCTCGAGCTGAGCCGGATCGCAAGCGTGCTCGGCTACCGCGAGGTCGATGACGGGCTGGACACGCTGCTCACCCCGCGCGGCTTCCGCCTGCTGTCACGCATCCCGCGCCTGCCGCAGGTCATCATCGAGCGCCTGGTCCAGCGCTACGGGTCCCTGCGCGCGATCATGGCCGCCAGCGTCGCCGACCTCAACGAGGTCGAGGGCATCGGCTCCGCACGGGCCCGGGCCATCCGCGAGGGGCTGGACCGCCTCAACGAGGCGTCGCTGCACGACCGGTTCTCCTGATGCGCGGCCGGCGCCGCCAACGACGTCGGTAGGACGGTCCCGGGTCGCCGATCGGGCCCTGACCTGCACGTTCATTGGAGTCCAGCACCCCTGGTGTGGTACGGTCCCAAGCCCGATCCGGACGTCCTGCGCCGCCCTGCTGGGCTGGCGCCCATGAAGGGGAGCGAATGAGCTACTCCGTAGGCGACACCGTCGTGTATCCGCACCACGGCGCAGCGGTCATCGAGCGCACGGAGAGGCGGGTCCTGGAAGGCGAGGAGCGCGACTACCTCGTCCTCAAGGTGACCTACGGCGACCTCACGCTCATGGTCCCGGCCGATGCCACAGATGCGGTCGGGCTGCGCGACGTGGTGACCCCGGAGCAGGCCGACCAGGTGGTCGAGGTGCTGCGGCGTCGTGACGGATCGATGCCCACGAACTGGTCGCGCCGCTTCAAGGCCAACTACGAGAAGCTGCGCAGCGGCGACATCTTCGAGGTGGCCGAGGTGGTGCGCAACCTCACGCTGCGTGAGGCCGACAAGGGCCTCTCCGCGGGCGAGAAGCGGATGCTCACCAAGGCGCGCCAGGTGCTGGTCTCCGAGCTGTCCGCTGCGATCGACAAGAGCGAGGACGACACCGAGGCCTTCCTCGATGACCTCCTGATCGACGAGGACCTCGCCCAGGCGGGCGCCGACGAGGCCGTCTAGGCGCCTCGACCGCCCGCGGCCTGCCGCGGGACGGAACACACCACAGGGCCGGCCTACGGGCCGGCCCTGTGGTGTGTTCGGTCACCGCGCCGGCCCGTGGACGCGACCGGTGGTGGGTGCCCTCACCGCGACGCCGGCGGGCCCGCCGCACGCACGACGGCGTCGAGGTCCTCGGCGAAGGTGACCTTGCGGTTGCGCTCCTCACCGGGCACCGCGCGCACCGTCAGCTGCGAGTGCCGCAGCACGGTCTCGGCGGTGTCGGCGCCCTGCGTCCCCTCGGCGTCGGCGGCCTCGTAGGCTGCCAGCAGCGCGTCAGCGCGAAACGCCTGCGGGGTCTGCACCCGCCGCAGCGCGCCGACCTCGACCGCCCGCGTGCGGTCGTCGTCGGCGCGCACCACCGGCGCGGGCAGCGGCAGGGCAGGGACGGCGCCACCGACCGCGCGGGCCGTTGCCACCGTCGTGGCGGTCAGCGCCGCCGAGGCCAGCGGGCGCGCGGCGTCGTGGACCGCGACCACCGCGATCCGCCCGGCGCGGATGTCGCTGGCCAGCGCGCGGATGCCGGCTGCCTCGCTGGCGTGGCGGCTCGCCCCACCGGGCACCAGCCCCCGCAGCTTGCTCGGCGCGCAGGTGGCGGCGAGCGCCTCGGCGTCGGACCGGTCCTCCTCGCGGATCACCAGCAGGACCTCGTCGACCTCGTCGCAGGCCTCCAGGGTCTCCAGCGACCACTGGAGCAGAGGACGGTCACCGGCGGGGAGGAGCACCTTGTTGCGGTCCGCGCCGGTGCGGGTGCCGGACCCGCCGGCGAGCAGGATCGCCGTCACCGCCATGTCGCCTCCGGCTGTCGCTGACCGCCACCCTAGGCGCACGCACGGCTCACTCGGCGTGTGCAGGGGCAAGCACCGGATTTGCCCGAGTACGTCTTTCAGAACTCTGGGCGCTTCAGTACCATCCGCGCTCATCAGCGTTGCGGTGCCGAGCCGCAGGTGAGAGAGCCGGGGGTCAGCGGAGCCGTGCTGGCGGTCAACAACCTCGAGGTCGTCTACAACGACGTGATGCTGGCGGTCAGCGGCGCCTCGGTGGAGGTGCCCGAGGGGCGGATCGTCGCGCTGCTGGGCAGCAACGGGGCCGGCAAGACCACCCTGCTGCGCGCGGTGTCGGGGTTGCTGGACGTCCATCGCGGCGCGATCACCAAGGGCACCGTGACCCTCGACGGGGCCGAGATCCAGCGGCTGGCACCGGCGCGCGTGGTCCGGCGCGGCATCAAGCAGGTCATGGAGGGGCGCAGGGTCTTCGCCGAGCTCACCGTGGAGGAGAACCTGCGCGTCGGGGCGCACGTCAGCCCGCGCGGGATCGACCAGGGGCTCGTGCGCGTCTACGAGCTGTTCCCACCGCTCGCCGATCGTCGCCGGGCCACGGCCGGCTACCTGTCCGGCGGTGAGCAGCAGATGCTGGCCATGGGGCGCGCACTCATGAGCGACCCCCGCTACCTGCTGCTGGACGAGCCGAGCCTCGGGCTCGCCCCGCGTCTGGTCGAGCAGGTGCGTGACCTGATCGTGGCCATCAACCAGCAGGGCACCACGGTCCTGCTGGTCGAGCAGAACGCGAGCATGGCCCTGTCCATCGCCTCCCACGGCTACGTCATGGAGAACGGCAAGGTCGTGATGGACAAGCCAACCGAGGAGCTCATGGCCGACGAGGACATCCGCGAGTTCTACCTCGGCAGCGCCGGCGAGGAGGGGTCGGGCTCCTTCCGGGACGTCAAGCACTACAAGCGCCGCAAGCGCTGGCTGTCATGACCTGATCCGCGCCGCGCACAGCCCGACACGCCAGGAGAGCAGCCGCATGGGCGCCAGCAGCCACCCGCAGCACACCACCTCGCACGCCACCCCGCAGTCGCGTGGCGATCAGCCCGCCGTGGGTGGCGACGACGAGGGCGCGCCGCTGCTGACCGTCGCCGACGTGCGCCTGTCCTTCGCCGGCGTCCGAGCGCTGGACGGGGTGTCGCTGACGGTGGGAGAGCACGAGCTGTTCGCCGTCATCGGACCCAACGGCGCGGGCAAGACCTCCATCTTCAACGTGCTCAGCGGGGTCTACCGCCCGCAGCAGGGGCAGGTGCGCTTCGCGGGGCACGACCTGATCGGCCGCGAGCCCTACGCCATCGCGGCGCTCGGGATGGCCCGCACGTTCCAGAACATCGAGCTGTTCGAGAACCTGACGGTGCTCGACAACCTGATGCTCGGGCGCCAGCGGCACGTGCGCTACGGCTGGGCGCAGGCCATGTGGTGGCTCGGCCCGGCGCGGCGCGAGGAGCTCGCGCACCGCCGCCACGTCGAGGACCTCATCGACTTCCTCGAGATCGAGGCCTACCGCAAGCACCCGGTGGGCCTGCTGCCCTACGGGATCCAGAAGCGGGTGGAGCTCGGGCGCGCGCTGGCGATGGAGCCGCGGCTGCTGCTGCTCGACGAGCCGGTGGCGGGCATGAACGCCGAGGAGACCGAGGACATGGCGCGCTTCATCCTCGACGTCCGCGACGAGCTCGGCATCCCGATGATCCTCGTCGAGCACGACATGCGCGTGGTCATGGACCTGGCCGACCGGGTGCTGTGCCTCGACTTCGGCCAACCGCTGGTGACCGGCACCCCCGAGGAGGTGCAGCAGCACCCCGCGGTGCTGGAGGCCTACCTCGGCGGCGGCGCCACCACCCCCACCGCACCCACCCCCACCGCACCCACCTCCGACGCGGCCGAGGAGGGACCGCGATGACCGCCGTGCAGGATCCGCGCGCCACCGAGCTGCCCGAGACCGCGACGACCACGCTGGCGACCCGGGTGCGCGACTGGGCCGCTCGGGAGCCCGACGGCGTGGCGATGCGCGAGAAGCACCTCGGCGTGTGGGAGGAGATGAGCTGGGCCGAGTACTGGGACGCGGTCCACACGGTCGGCCATGCCCTGATCGCTCTGGGCGTGGAGCCCGGCGACCGCGTGGCCGTGCACGCCGAGAACCGGCGCGAGTGGCTCATCAGCGACGTCGCGATCGTGGCCATCAGAGCCATGACCGTGGGCCTGTACCCCACCAACCCGGCGCCCGAGGTCCACTACCTGCTGGGCCACTCGGGCAGCACCGTGCTGATCGCCGAGGACCAGGAGCAGGTCGACAAGGCGCTCGCGGTCGCCGACGACCTTCCCGACCTGCACACGATCGTGTACCTCGAGCCGCGCGGCGTCCGTCGCTACGACGATCCACGGCTGCTGTCGTGGGAGCAGCTGCTGTCCCGTGGTCGGGCGCACCGCGAGGAGCACCCCGACGCCGTCGCCGCGCGCATGCGCAGCGCCACGCCCGACGACGTCGCCACGCTCATCTACACCTCGGGCACCACCGGTCCGCCCAAGGGCGCGATGCTGTCGGTCCGCAACGTCGAGTTCGCGATCGCCACCCTCATCGAGCGCGGCGGCTTCGTGGACCCGCCACCCACGCGCTCGGATCTCGTGCTGTCCTACCTGCCGCTGTGCCACGTCGTCGAGCGGGTGTTCAGCGTCTGGTTCAACGCCGCAGCCGGCGTGCAGGTCAACTTCGCCGAGTCGATCGACACGGTCCAGCAGAACCTCGCCGAGGTCCAGCCCACCATCGTCTTCGGGGTGCCGCGGATCTGGGAGAAGGTGGTGGCCGGCGTGGAGATCCGCGCCACCAAGGCCACGCCCGTCAAGCGGCTGGCCTACCGGGCCGGCATGGCGCTGGCCCGGCGCATCGGCGCGACGCTGGTGGCCCGGGAGGGCAACCACACGCTGGGCACACGGGTGCAGTACGCGCTTGGCTGGGCGCTGCTGTTCCGGCCGCTGCGGGATCGCATCGGGCTGCGCAAGGCCCGGTATGCGGTCTCGGGCGCCGCGCCGATCGCACCGGAGGTGCTGGAGTTCTTCATGGGCATCGGCGTGCCCATGCACGAGGCCTACGGCATGACCGAGAACAGCGCGATCGCCACCGCCAACCGGCCCGGGCGGGTGAAGCTCGGCACGGTCGGCGAGCCCCATGCGGGCATCGAGGTGGCCGTCGACGAGCGCACCGGGGAGATCTGCACCCGACACCCGGGCAACTTCGTGGGCTACTGGCGCGACCCGGAAGCCACCCGGGAGATGCTCGACGGCCAGGGCTGGCTGCACACCGGTGACGTCGGGGAGTGGGTGGACGGCACTCACATCAGGATCACCGACCGCATGAAGGACATCGTGATCACCGCGGGCGGCAAGAACCTCTCGCCCAGCGAGATCGAGAACGCGCTCAAGGCCTCGCCGTATGTCAAGGAGGCGGTGATCATCGGCGACGGGCGCAAGTACCTCACCGCGCTCATCGGCATCGAGCTCGAGACCGTCGGCGACTGGGCCCAGCGCCACCGCATCCCCTACACCACCTACCGCGACCTGACCGAGAAGCCCGAGGTCGTCGCGCTGATCCAGTCGATCGTCGACGAGACCAACGCGCGGCTGGCCCAGGTCGAGCAGGTCAAGAGGTTCCGGCTGCTGCCCAAGGAGCTGGACCACGAGGACGGCGAGCTCACCGCCACCCAGAAGGTCAAGCGCAGCGCCATCGCGCACCAGTTCAGCGACCTCGTGGAGGAGATGTACGGCGGCAAGGGGGCGGCGGCGTGAGCACGTTCGCGCAGTCGATCATCAGCGGGCTGGGCCAGGGCTCCGCCTATGCCATGCTCGCGGTCGGCTTCGTCATCATCTTCAAGTCCACCGGGGTGATCAGCTTCGCCCAGCCGGCGCTCATGGCCGCTGGAGCCACGCTGGTGTCCTACCTGGTGTTCCAGTTCGGGCTGGGCTTCCCGGCTGCCGTCGCGGTCGGCGTCCTGGTGCTGGCCGGCGTGGGTCTCGGGCTCGAGCGCGTGGCCCTGCGTCCGCTGGTGGGGCGCCCGGTGTTCGTGGCGGCCATCGTCACCCTGGGGCTCGACACCGCCATCCGCGCGGTCACCAACCGCTTCATCGGCCCGGACCTGCGCCCGGTCGGGGACCCCTGGGGCTATGACCGCCTCGAGCTCGGGCCGCTGTTCCTCCAGCACCGCTACCTCGCGATGATCGTCACCGCGGCGATCGTGCTGGCAGCCCTGTTCACGTTCTTCCGCTACAGCCGCGTCGGGCTGGCGATGCGCGCCACCGCGTTCGATCAGGAGACGTCGCTGGCCCAGGGCATCAGCGTCGGCGCGGTGTTCGCCCTGTCCTGGGCGCTGGCAGCCGGGCTCGCCACGCTCGCCGGCGTGTTCGTCGCCGCCGGCAGCGGCGTCTCCCAGGGGACCTGGGTGGTGGGCCTGAAGGCGCTGCCCGCGATCGTGCTGGGCGGGCTCGACTCGCTGCCCGGCGCCGTGGTCGGCGGGCTCGCCGTTGGCGTCGTCGAGGCGCTGGTGCAGACCTACCAGCCCGTGCACGCACCCTGGCTGGGCGGGAACTTCTCGCTGGTCGCCCCCTACGTGCTGATGCTGCTGGTGCTGCTGGTGCGGCCCTACGGGCTGTTCGGGACGCCGGAGATCCGACGGGTATGAAGCGCGGCGCGACGATCTCCGGTCGCCCGGAGCTGCGCACCAGCTACCGGGCCGACATGGCGCTGCTGAACTCGCGCCCCAAGCGGCTCGGCGCGGGCGTCATCCTCGCCGCAGCGCTTGCCGCGCCCTTCCTCATCACCGACGCGCTCCTCGCGATCGCAGCGCTCGCCTGCGCCGCGGCCATCGGCGCCATCGGCCTCAACCTCGTCAGCGGGTACGCCGGCCAGGTCTCGCTCGGGCACGCGTTCTTCATCGGCGCCGGCGCCTTCACCGCGGCCGCGCTCACCGGCGACCCCGGTGAGAGCGTCTACGGGCTCGGCCTGCAGTGGATCGTGGCGGTGCCGGCAGCGGGCCTCGTGGCCGCCGTGCTCGGGTTCCTCGTCTCGCCGATCGCCTCGCGGTTCCGCGGCCTCTACCTGGCGATCGCGACCCTCGGGCTGGTCTTCCTGGGCGAGCACATCCTCGACAACTGGCGCTCGCTGACCGGTGGGGCCGGGGCCGGACGCCGCGGGGTGATCGCCGAGATCGGCGGTGTGCGCCTCGATCAGCCCACCGAGGTGGCCGGGCTGGTGCTGACCACCAGCCAGCAGCTCTACCTCCTGGCGCTGGTGCTGCTGGTGGTGCTGGCCGTGCTGGCGCGCAACCTGGCGCGCAGCGCCGTGGGCCGGGCGTTCGAGGCCATCCGCGACCGCGACATCGCCGCCGAGGTGATGGGCGTGCGCCTGGGCCGCCACAAGATGATCGCGTTCACGCTGTCGTCGTTCTACGCGGGCGTGTCGGGCGCCGTCTACTACACGGTGATCAACCAGATCAACCCCGAGTCGTTCAACCTGCTGCTGTCGGTGCAGTTCATCGCGATGGTGCTGATCGGGGGGATCGCCACGATCTCCGGGTCGATCATGGGGGCGTTCTTCATCACGTTCCTGCCTCGCATCACCCGGGAGCTGCCCGCCATCGTCCCGTTCCTCACCGCCGAGCCGACCCTGCGCGACGGGGCGCTGCTGACCGTCTTCCAGCTCGAGGCGATCCTCTACGGCGTGCTGATCGTGGGCTTTCTGATCCTCGAGCCCCGCGGCCTGTACGGGCTGTGGGTGCGGGTGCGCAACTACTGGAAGGGCTGGCCGTTCACCTACTGACCGTCGCGACCGCAGGAGGCGGTGCCCGCTGACGACCCGACCCACCCCGACCCGACCCATCGCAAAAGGAGCCGAGGATGCACCATCTCTCACCGGTGCGCACGCTGCTGCTGCTGATCACGATCGTGGTCCTGGCGGCGGCCTGCCGAGCCGAGGACGAGGCCGCCGAGGACCCCGCGGACGACGTCGTCGATGACCCAGCAGCCGAGGAGCCCGCCGAGGACGAGGACGACGCAGCCGAGGACCTCGAAGACGCCGACGAGGTCGACGAGGACGCGGTCGCCGACGTGGAGTTCGACGAGCCCGGCGTCAGCCCCGAGCCCTGCCCCGACGCGGTGAACGAGGACAACGGGTGCCTGTACCTCGGCGTCCTCTCGGACCTGACCGAGGGGCCCTTCTCCGCGGCCGGCCCCGTCATCCAGCAGGCCCAGGAGGCCTTCTTCCAGCGCGTCAACGAGCAGGGCGGCGTGGGCGGCTACGACATCGACATCAGCACCTACGTGCGCGACAACCTCTACCAGCCCGAGCAGCAGGCCCAGGTGTGGGACGAGATCCGCGACGACGTCCTCGCGCTGGGCATGAGCCTGGGATCGGCGCCGACCCTGGCGATCATGGACGACCTCGAGGACAACGACGTCGTGACCGTGCCGGCCACCTGGAACAGCGACTGGCCCTTCCAGGAGGTCATCGCCGAGACCGGCACCAACTACTGCTTCGAGTCGATGAACTCCGTCGACTACTACCTCCAGGAGGAGAACCCCGACGCCGAGTCGGTCATGGTCGTGTACTTCCCGCAGGACTTCGGGCAGGACGGCGCCGCCGCGATCGAGCTCGCCGCCGAGGCCAACGACCTGGAGTTCTTCGGCGTGGAGACCCCCGAGGGCGCCGACAACCAGGGCGAGGCGATCGGGCGCATCATGGCCGAGGACCCCGACATGGTGATGATCTACGCCGGCCCGGAGGAGACGGCGGCGCTCGTCGGCGAGTCGGCCGCCCAGGGCTATGAGGGCCGCTTCATCGGCGCCACCCCCACCTGGAACGTGGCGCTGCTCGACACCGCCGCGGCGGATGCGCTGTCCGAGCTCTACATCAACCAGAGCTACTGGCCGGTGTTCGGTGCTGACACCCCCGGTCACGAGGCCATGCGCGAGGCGCTGGGCGATCCCGAGCGCGGCAGCGACTTCTCCACCGCCGGCTGGACCCACAGCTACCCGATGCTGGAGGCGCTGGAGGCGGTCGCCGAGTCCGACGAGGACTTCAGCCGCTCGGCGGTCATGGAGGCGTTCCAGAGCCTCGAGGAGGTCGACTACGAGGGCATGCTGCCCGAGGGCGCCGGCAACTACGCCGCCGAGCCGCAGGAGCGAGCCCTCCGCGAGTCGAACTTCAACGTGCCCGATCCCGACGAGCCCTCGGGGCTCGCCCCCGTCGAGGAGTTCTTCGTCGGTGACACGGCGGCCGAGCACGACTTCGACCAGCCCTGCATCGACTTCTACGAGTGAGCGCCAGGGGGCTAGCATGCGCGGCGGTCGTCCAGGCGAGGAGCGCCGCGCATGCCCCCCACCAGCAAGGGTCAGGGTGGCGTCTGGCTGGTGCTCGACCTGACCGCCGAGCACGCAGGCACCGAGGTGTCACGGGATCTGGCAGCACTCGCCGACCAAGTCACCGGCCTGACCGTGGCCGCGGGGCCTGCCCTGCGCGCTGCGCTGTCGGGCCGCGCTGACCGACCCGCCAGCAACGCAGCGCTCGTCGAGCCAGCCTCGCCGGCCGCGCTGCTGCACCGGGCGGCCCTCGCCGCACCTCCCGAGGTGACGGTCCTGGCCTGGGGCGACGAGGGCCTGCTCGACACGCGCGGGCAGGCGCTGCTCGCCGCGGCCTGCGCGCGCCTCGACCAGACCTCGGCGCAGCGGTGCGGGGCGGTCGCGTGCGCCACCCCCGTCGCCGACGCGGTGCGGGAGATCGATGAGCGCGGGAACCTCGTCGGGTGCGTCGAGCGGGCTGGGCTGTACGCCCTCGAGGCGCCGCTGGTGCTGCGCCGCGCGGTGGCGCGGGCCCTCGAGCCCGCAGACCGCGGCGTTGCGGTGGGCACCGACGCCGGCGCGCGGGGCGCCGCGGGCCTCGACGGGCTCCTCGCGCGCCTCGAGCAGGCCGGGCACGCCGTGCAGGTGCTGGACCGGTCGGCGCCCGGCGCGACGTCAGCCGACCGGGGAGGCGAGCGATGAGCGGGACGGGCGCGCTCCCGCCAGTGCGGGTGGGCCAGGCGGTGGACGCCCATGCCTTCGCCGGCGACGACCGGGTGCTGCGCCTGGGCGGGGTGGCGGTGCCCGGCGCGCCGGGCCTGGCCGGGCACAGCGACGGCGACGTGGTGCTGCACGCGGTGGCCGACGCGCTGCTCGGCGCGTGCGCGCTCGGCGACCTCGGGGCGCTGTTCGGCACCGACGACCCGGCCTACGCCGGCGCCGACTCGGCGGTGTTCGTCGGCCAGGCGCTCGCCCGCGTCGCGGGCGCCGGCTACGCGCTCGGCAACGTCGACGCCACGATCGTGGCCCAGCGCCCGCGCCTGGCCGCCCACCTGCCGGCCATCCGCGCCAGCGTCGCCGCGGTGCTCGACGTCGAGGAGGCGCTGGTGAGCGTGACCGCCACCTCCACCGACGGCCTGGGCTTCACCGGCCGCGGCGAGGGCCTCGCCTGCACCGCGGTGGCCACCGTCCTGGCCCGCACCGGGCAGTAGGCTGTCGCGCGCGCGGCGCTGGCGTCGCGCAGCCACAGCGGAGGTCGTAGATCGTCATGCGCCTGCACAACACCCTCACCCGCCAGGTCGAGGACCTCGTGCCGCGCCGCCCCGGCGCGCTGAGCCTCTACGTGTGCGGCCCGACCGTGCAGGGCGCCCCGCACTTCGGTCACGCGCTGGCTGCGATCGTCCCCGACGTGCTGCGGCGCTGGCTGGAGCACCGCGGCTACGACGTCTTCCTGGTCCGCAACGTCACCGACGTGGACGACAAGATCATCACCCAGGCCCAGCAGGAGGGGGTCTTCGCCGCCGAGGTCGCCGAGCGCTGCGGCCGGCTGTTCGACGAGGTGTTCACCCGGCTGCGCCTCCTCCCGCCGCGGGTCGAGCCGCGGGCCACCGGGCACGTGGACCCGATGATCGACCTGATCGAGCAGCTCGAGCGCGTCGGCTCCGCCTACGCCACCGGCGGTGACGTGTGGTTCCGGGTCCGCTCGTTCCCCGAGTACGGCAAGCTGTCGGGACGCGACCTCGACGAGCTGCGCTCCGGGGTCCGCGTGGAGGCCGACGAGCGCAAGGAGGACCCCCTCGACTTCGCGCTGTGGAAGGCCGCCAAGCCGGGTGAGCCCAGCTGGCGGTCCCCGTGGGGTCGCGGTCGCCCGGGCTGGCACATCGAGTGCTCGGCGATGTCGGCGGCCTACCTCGGCACGGGCTTCGATGTGCACGCCGGCGGCGCCGACCTGATCTTCCCCCACCACGAGAACGAGATCGCCCAGTCCGAGGCCGCTACCGGCGAGCCGTTCGCCCGCCACTGGCTGCACAACGGGCACCTGACCATGGGCGGCGAGAAGATGTCCAAGTCGCTCGGCAACGTGGTGTCGCTGACCGAGGCGCTGGACACCCACGGGCCCGACGCGGTGCGCTTCTTCTTCCTCTCGGCGCACTACCGCTCGCCGATGGAGCTGTCCGACGAGCGCCTCGACGAGGCGCACGCCGGCCTGGAGCGGCTGCGTGCGTTCCATCGGGCGACCGCCGCGCTGACCGCCGAGCCCGCCGAGAGCAGCGAGGTGCGCGCCCACCGCGAGGACTTCGCCGCGGCCATGGACGACGACCTCGCCACCCCGCGCGCCCACGCCGCCCTGTTCGCGCTGGTGCGGGCCGGCCACGCCGCGCGCGAGGCCGGCGACGACGGCGTCGCCGTCGCAGCGCGCGACGCCGTGACCGAGCTGGCCGGCGTGCTCGGCTACGACATCACCGCCGAGGAGGGCGGCGCCAGCGGCGCGCTGGTCGGCGGGCTGGTCGAGCTGCTGCTCGCGCTGCGCGCCGAGGCCCGCAGCGCCCGCGACTTCGCCACCGCCGACCGGATCCGCGACCGCCTCGCCGAGCTCGGCGTCACCGTCGAGGACCACCCGGACGGCGCTCGCTGGCACCTGCGATGACCACCGCCGCGCACCCGCTGTGCGGCCCGCGTGCGGTGGCAGAGGCGCTGCGGGCGGGCCGCCCGGTGCACCGCGTGCTGCTCTCGCGGCGCGCCCGCGGCCTGGAGGAGGTGGCCGGCGCCGCGCAGGCCGCCGAGGTCCCTGCGGAGCGCGTCGATCCGGCGCGGCTCGACGAGCTCGCCGCCGGCGTGACGCACCAGGGTGTGGTCGCCCTGGCGGACCCGCCGCCGCGCCGCGACCTCGCCGAGGTCGCCGACGCCGAGGTGCTGGTGGTCTGCGATGGCATCACCGACCCCCAGAACCTCGGGGCGATCGCCCGCAGCGCCGAGCAGGCCGGCGCGGGGGCGCTGGTGGTGCCCCGCAAGCGCAGCGCGGCGATCTCACCGGCGCTGGAGCGCGCCGCGGCCGGCGCGCTGTCGTGGCTGCCGCTGGTCGAGGTGCCCGGGGTGCCGGCCGCGCTGGCCACGCTCGCCGCGGCCGGACGCTGGACCGTCGGCCTGGACGGCGACGCTGCCGAGACGCTCTACCACACGCCGCTGCTGGCCGAGCCCCACGCGCTGGTGCTCGGTGCCGAGGGTCGCGGTCTCGCGCGGCTGGCGCGCGAGCGCTGCGACGCGCTCGTGGCGATCCCCACAGCGGGTCGACTCGCCTCGCTGAACGTCAGCGCCGCAGCCGCGGTCGCGCTGTTCGAGGGCCGCCGTCAGCGCCTGGCGCGGTGACGCGCGGGGCGGCCCACAGGCCTGCCGCGCGCGAGCGCTCACCGGAGGCGCGTCACGCCTGGCAGCCCCGCTCGGTCTCGACGCCGTCGACGGTGATGGTCACCCAGGTCGGCTGCCCGGACGGGCCGAGGTCGTCGTAGACCTCGTCATGCACCGTGATCTCCACCGGCGCGGGGTTGCCGAGGCACATCGAGATCGACTCGTCGGCCTCGATGGTCTCGGACCATCCCGCCGCCTCGGTGCTCTGGAAGAGCTCCTCGTCGTCGGCCAGGACCTGGAACCAGGACTCGCCGTCGGCGATGGTCACCTCGACCGCGAGCTCGTCCGGTTCCTCGGCGTCGTTGTCGTCGGCGTCGTCCTCGTCGCCGTCGTCGTCGTCGGCCTCGTCGTCCTCGTCGGCGTCGCCGTCGTCGGCGGGCTCGTCGTCCGCGTCGTCCTCGTCCGCGTCGTCGTCCTCGTCCTCGTCGGCGTCGGGCTCATCGACCACGAGGCCGTCATCGACCGGGGCCTCGGGATCGTCGGCGCCGTCACCGTCCCACAGCGCGATGGCGATCAGCCCGACCACGGCGAGCGCCGCGACGATGATCCCCGCACCCCGACGACGACCGCCGGTCATCGGCGCGGGGGCCAGTGGCCGGCTGTCAGCCTGGGCGTGGGCGGGCTCGGGGCGCGTGCTGCCACGCTGCTCGTCGAACGCCGCGACCAGCGGCTCGGGGTCTGCCCCGACCGCCTTGGCGTAGTTGCGGATGAACCCACGCGTGTAGACGTCGCTGTCGAGCGCGTCGAAGTCCTCGCGCTCGATGCTCGCGAGATGGGTGCTGCGGATGCGCGTCTCGGACGCGGCGTCGTCAAGCGAGAGGCCACGTGCCTCACGCGCCTCGCGCAACACCTCACCGATGCCTGCGGACATGCACCTCTCCTGGGGGCGTCAGGCCTCACCATCGTAGCGGGGCACCCCCGCCCCGGGTGACCGTGCGGCCCTCCAGCGTGGGAGGCGGCCACGGGCTGGGGCGCCCCGCGACCGTAGCGCGCTCGCGCCCGCAGCCGCGTTCAAGCCTGGTGCTCGGCGCGCTCCAGGAACGCGTAGGCCTCGGCGAGGTCCACCCCGGGGAACGTGCCGGCGGGCAGCGCGGCCAGCACGTGGCTGTGCGGACGCGGGCTGGGCCAGGCGTGGGCGTCCCACTTGTCGGCCAGCTCCGGTGCCGGTTCGCGGCAGCACGGCCCTTGCGGGCACCCCGACGTCGCGCGGGCGCTCGTGTTGCGGCCGCGGAAGTGCTTGGCGTCGGCGAAGCGCACCCCCACGGTGATGGCATGCGCCGGCTGCTGGACCGAATCGGGACGGGTGACGCACCAGTAGGTGCCGTTGGGGGTGTCGGTGTACTGGTGATGGGACAGCGGGTGCGGTGCGCGCGCGAACACCTGCCGGGTGCCCCACTGGACGCACAGGCGCTGGCCCTCGATCGCGCCGTCGGGGTCGCTGGGGAAGGGCACGTCGTCGTTCTCGTAGGCCTTCCAGATCACGCCGTCGCGGTCGGAGCGCACGAAGTGCACCGGGATGTCCAGGTGACGGGTGGCGAGGTTGGTGAAGCGGTGTGCCGCGGTCTCGTAGGAGACGCCGAAGAGCTCCTCGAGGTCGGTGACCGAGAGGTCACGGTCGGCGCGCGCCTGGCGCAGCACCTCCACCGCCGCGTCCTCGGGCATGAGCACCGCGCCGGCGAAGTAGTTCGCCTCCACCCGCTGACGCAGGAAGGCGCCGAAGTCGGCGGGGTCGCGGTGGTCCAGGGCGAGGTGCCCGAGGGTCTGCAGCACGATGGTGCGCAGGTCGCTGGCGTCGAGCTGATCGTGCGAGGGCACGTAGAGGCGCTGGTTGCGCGTGTCGGTCAGGGAGCGCACCGAGGCGGGCAGGTCCGAGGCGGGGTGGATCGCGAAGCCGAAGTGGCTGGCGAGGTCCTCCAACCGACGCTGCGACAGCGGCCCGCGGTCGTGGCCGATCGCGGCGAGGGCCGTGCGCGCCACGGCCTCGATCTCGGGGAAGTGGTTGTCGCGCTCGCGCATCTCGCGGCGCAGGCGGGCGTTGGCCTGGCGCGCCTCCTCGGGGGTCTGCGCGCGGATGCTGCGCTGGCGCTTGAGCTCGGCGAACAGGCGCAGGATGTGCTCCAGCGCCTCGTCGGGCAGGCGCGCCGAGGGCTGCAGCTCCGGCAGCCCCAGCTCGCGGTACAGCGGCTCGTGCTGCGCGCGACGCAGCCCGATCTCCAGCTCGGCGCGGCGGGTCGGCGGCGTCGGGTCGAGCAGCGCCGACAGCTCGGCCTCCAGTGCCTCGGCGATGCGCCCGAGCACCGACACCGTCGCCTCGCGCCGGCCGTTCTCGAGCTGCGACAGGAACGGCGCTCCGCGGCCGACGCGCTCGCCGAGCTGGGCCAGCGTGAGACCGCGTTGGGCGCGCAGGTGGCGGATGCGCTGGCCGAGCACGAGGGGATCCGGTGCGCCAGCCGATGAAGCAGCACCGGATAGTGCCGTATCAGAAAGTTCAATCATTGTTTCACCATCATCAGGCTAGCAGATGCGCTGAGTTTCAAGAACCATTGGGTTTGCACACACGGCGCGCCTCGCTGCTGGCGAGGGCGCTGACCCCAGCGGAGGCGCCATCGGCGCCACGCCTGCGCACCACCCCACGGAGGGATCGCCATGGTCAACGACACACCGCACCAGCAGCTGGCCCAGCAGATCGCACGCAGCTGGGAGGATCCGCGCTGGGACGATGTGCGGCGCGACTACGCCCCCGAGGACGTGGCCCGTCTGCGCGGCTCGATCACCGTCGAGCACTCGCTGGCGCGCCGCGGCGCGGAGCGGCTGTGGCGCCAGCTGCACGAGCGCGAGTTCGTCCACGCGCTGGGCGCGGTCACCGGCAACCAGGCCGTGCAGATGGTCCGGGCCGGTCTCGAGGCCATCTACCTGTCGGGTTGGCAGGTGGCCGCTGACGGCAACCTCGCGGGCCAGACCTACCCCGACCAGTCGCTGTACCCCGCCAACTCCGCCCCCGCGCTGGTGCGCCGCATCAACAACGCCCTGCAGCGCGCCGACCAGATCGCCTGGAGCGAGGGCGAGGACAGCCTCGACTGGATGGCCCCGATCGTGGCCGACGCCGAGGCCGGCTTCGGCGGTCCGCTCAACGCCTTCGAGATCATGAAGGCGTTCATCGAGGCCGGCGCGGCCGCAGTCCACTTCGAGGATCAGCTCGCCAGCGAGAAGAAGTGCGGCCACATGGGCGGCAAGGTGCTGGTGCCCACCCAGCAGCACGAGCGCACGCTGCAGGCCGCACGGCTCGCCGCCGACGTGATGGACGTGCCCACGCTGGTGGTGGCGCGCACCGACGCCAACGCCGCGACCCTGCTGACCAGCGACGTCGACCCGCGCGACCACGCCTTCCTGACCGGCGAGCGCACCGCCGAGGGCTTCTTCACGGTGCGCCCGGGCATCGAGGCCGGCATCGCCCGCGCCCTGGCCTACGCGCCGCACGCGGACCTGCTGTGGCTCGAGACCGCGACCCCCGACCTCGAGGAGGCCGAGGCGTTCGCCGCGGCGATCCACGAGCGGTTCCCCAACCAGAAGCTCGCCTACAACTGCTCGCCATCGTTCAACTGGCGCGCGCACCTCGACGACGCGACGATCGCCAGCTTCTCCAAGGAGCTCGGGCGCATGGGCTACGCCTTCCAGTTCATCACCCTGGCTGGCTTCCACGCCCTCAACGCCTCCATGTTCGAGCTCGCCAGCGGCTACGCGGAGCGCGGCATGCCCGCCTTCGTCGACCTGCAGCAGCGCGAGCTGGCGATGGAGGAGCAGGGCTACACCGCCACCCGCCACCAGCGGGAGGTGGGTGCGAGCTACTTCGACGCGGTGAGCGCGATCGTGAGCGGCGGCAGCTCCTCGACGCTGTCGCTGCGCGGCTCCACCGAGGAGGCGCAGTTCACCGAGCGGTGAGCGCGACGCCGGCCCGGCGCGGCCGCGGCCCTTGCCGCGACGGCGCTGGGCCGGCCGGTCAGAGTGGAGCCGGGAAGGGGACTCGAACCCCTGACCTGCCGCTTACAAGGCGGCTGCTCTGCCGGCTGAGCTATCCCGGCGTCGCCGCGGATGCTAGCGCGCGCCGACCCGTGACCGGGCCGGTGACCGCGCCGCGCGGGGCCTGCGCGCGGGGCCTGGCGGCACGCCGGGACCGACCATCGCTCCACGGTGCAAGGAGGGGGTCCTGCCGCGCGGCGGTGAGATGGGGCACCATGGTCGCCGAGGGCTGCAGGTGCTGGGCCTGCAGCGAAGCGGAGAGCTAGAGGGCCACCGTGAGCGACCCGCAGAGCGCGCCGCCCCGCGAGCGCAGCCCGCGCGGGGATGGCCTGACCCGGCTGCAGCGCGCGACCTACCGGGTGTGGCTCGCCGTGGGCGTGCTGGTGCTCATCGCGGTCGCGGGTCTGCTGCTCTACCGGCCTCTGGCGGTGATCCTCGCCCCGCTGCTGGTGGCCCTGCTGCTGGTCTACCTGCTCGACCCGATCGTCTCGTGGCTGCAGCAGCGCCGCGTGCCGCGCTTCTTCGGGACGTTGCTGGCCTACCTGCTCGTCGCCGGCGTCGTCACCGGCGGGGTGCTGGCGCTGACTCCCGCGGTGAGCGCTCAGCTCACCGAGTTCGCCGAGGCCGCACCCGAGCTCGGTGAGGAGCTGGTCGAGCAGACCGAGGCGGCGGCCGGCGCCGTGGGCGTCGACCTCGACCCCGAGGACCTGCAGATCCCGGCGCTGACCGAGCAGGCGCAGGACTTCGCCGCCGAGGCGGAGAACCGCGAGGTGCTGGTCGCGCTGCTTGGTGGTCTGGCGGGGCTGGCGCGCGGGGCACTGTTCGTGATCCTGGCGGTGCTGCTCGGCCCTGTCATCGCGTTCTACATCCTGGTGGACCTGCCCAACCTCCGCCGCCGCACGCGCGCGCTGATCCCGCCGCGCCACCGCGCCGAGGTGCTCGAGGTCTCGGGCAAGCTCGGCGGCGTGGTCGGCGGGTTCGTGCGCGGCCAGCTGCTGGTGTCGCTGATGATCGGGCTGGCCACCAGCATCGCGCTGGCGGTCATCGGCCTGCCGTTCTGGCTGCTGGTCGGGGTCATCGCCGCGATCACCAACATCGTCCCGCTGGTCGGGCCGTTCGTGGCGGGGCTGCTGGGGTCGCTCATCGGGTTCGTCACCGAGGGCCTCGGGTTCGCGGTGCTCGTCGCGCTGATCATGACCGCGGTGCAGCAGCTCGACGGCCAGCTGATGAGCCCGCTCATCTTCGGCAAGACCGTGCGCATCCACCCCATCGGCGTGCTGCTGGGCATCACGGTGGCTGCCGCGCTGTTCGGCATCATCGGGATGCTGCTGGTCGTGCCGCTCGTCGCCGGCGCCAAGGTCCTGCTGCTGCACCTGTGGCAGACCCGCGTCCCCTGGGCCGAGGAGCTCGACGAGACCGATGCGGCACGCGCGCCCGACGATGGCGCCGCAGCCGCAGCGGCCGAGCAGGCACCGGCCCCGGCCGAGCAGGCACCGGCGGGGGGCACGCCGCCGCCACCGGATGGGCGCCTCACCGAGGAGCGCCGACCCGGGGAGCAGCCGGGCCGGGACCAGCCAGGCGGGGACCAGCTGCCCGAGGACCAGCCGTCGGAGGACCAGCCGTCCAGGGAGCCACCCGCGGCGGACCCCGCCGCAGCCCCGGTCAGCCGTCCCGGTCGCGCACGATCGCGCTGATCAGCTCCGCGACGCCCGCGCCCATCTCCTGGGTCAGCCGCACGACCCCCTCGCCCGCGCCACGACCGTTCGCGACGATCGCGCACAGCCCGACCACCTCGCCCAGGCGCGCATCGGTGGGGGAGTCGCCGACGGCGACCGCCTCCTGGGGGCGCAGTCCGCGGGCGCGCACGTCGGCGGCGACCGTCTCCGCCTTGCCCACCCCGCGCGGGAGCAGGTGGTAGGCCCGCACGCTGCGGCCGGGCCACCCGTCGGCCTCGCCGTTGTCGATGAGCTGGGCCCAGCCGCAGCCGGCCTGCGCCAGCACCGCGTCGGCGGCGGCGGGATCCACCCGGCCGCGCAGCAGCAGCGAGCCCTCGCGGCCGCGATGCCACGGCTCGTAGAGCGCGAGATCGTCGGGGAAGGCGCGCTGGAGCGCCCCCCAGGCACCGGAGGCGAGCAGCGCATCATGGGGCGTCTCGGCCAGGTCGCGGGGGGCCTCGCCCCACGCGTAGGCGACCTTCCCGTCGCGCTGGATCACCGCGCCGGCCTCGCCGATGCAGTCGGTCAGCCCCAGCAGGCGCGTGTCGTGCTGCAGCTGCTGGCGCTGACGGCCGCTGACCGGCACGACCGTGAGCCCCGCGGTCAGCGCGTCGACCACGGCCGAGGCCGCCACGGCCGAGGGCTGTCCGTGCGGCCCGTGCAGCAGTGAGCCGCCCGGTCCGAGCAGCGTGCCGTCCAGGTCGGTGTACAGCACCCTGGTCGGCGGCAAGGCGGCCAAGCGGGCCGCGAGGTCGGCGCTCATCCGCCCAGGATGCCGATGGCACGCGCGCCCCGCGCGTGCGGCTGACCGTCGCCAGGCGTCGCCGTGCGCACCACCGCGCCCGGCCGAGGGGCCGGCCGTGCGCACGGTTGCAGCGACCGCGGCGAGGTGCGACGCTTGCCCTCGTACGCCATCCAGAGAGGTCGAGGGACCCGGCCCGACGACGCCTCCGCAACCACGGCCGGCGCGGCCCGCGCCGCAGCCGCAGGTGCGACGTCCGGCCCCGCAGGACGGGGAAGATGGCGGCCTTCCAGCCCGAGGCTCGTGCCGTGGTGGGAGCGCCGGCGTCCCCGGGTGGGAAGGAGCCACGATGGGCAGTCACGTCAAGGGCCTGCGCTGTCGCGCGTGTGGCCTGGACACCGACCCGATCGCCGCGCACGTGTGCACCGCGTGCTTCGGCCCCCTCGAGGTCGTCTACGACTACGACGGCATGGCCGCCGAGGTGACCCGCGAGCAGATCGCAGCGGGCCCTCGCAGCGTGTGGCGCTACGCGCCGCTGCTGCCCGAGCTGCCCGGCGCTGATCCGACGGCCCGCGTGGACCTGCAGGCCGGCCTCACCCCGCTGCAGCCGGCGCCGCGCCTGGCGGCCGCCCTCGGCCTGCGTGAGCTGTGGCTGAAGAACGACACCACCAACCCGACCTGGTCGTTCAAGGACCGCGTGGTGACGGTGGCGCTGACCGTCGCACGTCAGCTCGGGTTCGACACCGCCGCGTGCGTGTCGACCGGCAACCTCGCCGGCAGCGTGGCCGCGCACGCCGCCAGCGCCGGCATGGACGCCGTGCTGCTGGTGCCCGCCGACCTCGAGCGCGCGAAGATCGCGACATCAGCGGTGTACGAGCCCACCCTCATCGCGGTGGAGGGCAGCTACGACGACTGCAACCGCCTGGGTGCCGAGGCCGCCGGCGAGCGTGGCTGGGCGTTCGTCAACGTCAACGTGCGGCCCTACTACGCCGAGGGCTCCAAGACGCTGGGCTACGAGATCGCCGAGCAGCTCGGCTGGCGCATGCCCCGGCACGTCGTGGCGCCCATGGCCTCGGGCTCGATGCTGGTCAAGATCGACAAGGCCCTCCAGGAGCTGGTGACCACCGGCCTCGTCGCCGACGAACCCTGGACGGTCAGCGGCGCGCAGGCGGCTGGCTGCGCGCCCATCAGCACCGCCTTCGCGGCGGGCTCGGACGAGGTCGAGCCGGTCAAGGCGGACACGATCGCCAAGTCGCTGGCGATCGGCACGCCCGCCGACGGCCCGTATGCCATCGACGCCGTCCGCCGCACCGGCGGTTGGATGCAGGCGTGCACCGACGAGGAGATCGTGTCGGCCATGCGCTTGCTGGCCCGCACTGAGGGGATCTTCGGCGAGACCGCCGCGGGCGTGACCGTGGCCTGCCTGCAGCGCGCGGTGGCGGCCGGGGAGATGGACCCCGACGAGCCGACCGTGGCGATCATCTCCGGTCAGGGGCTCAAGACCCTCGACGCCCTCACGGACACGATGGGCCCCTCGACGACGATCCGCCCGAGCATCGTCGCGCTCGAGGACGCGCTCGAGGACCTCTTCGACTGACAGCGGCGCGTGGCCAAGGGCGGCGGCGTCGCGGTCCCGGCCCCGGGTTTCCCGGGGCTCTGCCGAGGGCACGGTGCCCCCGGATATATGCGTGCGCAATGATCGGCCGCCCTGGAGGCGGGTGACACCACAGCGCCCACGCCGTTGCCACCCACGACACGAAGAGGAGCACCCATGGCCCGCGTCGGCATCGTCTACTACTCCATGTACGGCAGCAACGTCGAGATGGCGCGCACCATCGCCGCCGGCGTCGAAGCCGACGGCGGCACCGCCGAGCTGCGCGCCGTCCCCGAGCTGCTGCCCGACGAGGTGATCCGCGAGCAGGGCCTCGAGCCGGTCAAGGAGGCCCAGAGCGACGTCCCCCACGCCCGCGTGGACGAGCTCCCCGAGTTCGACGGGCTCATCATCGGCTCGCCCACCCGCTACGGGTCGGCGACCGGGCAGGTGCAGAACTTCCTCGACCAGACCGGACCGCTGTTCTTCGGAGGCGAGCTGGTGGGCAAGACCGCCGGCTTCTTCACCGGCGCCTCCACCATCCACGGCGGTCACGAGACCACGATCCTGTCGCTGTCCACCTTCGCGTGGCACCAGGGCATGGTCATCGTGCCGGCCGGCTACACCGCCACGGCGACGTTCAGCAGCCGCACCGGCGGTGGCCCCTACGGCCCGACGATCCTCGCCCCGACCGACGGGAGCAAGCAGGGCCTGTCGGACGAGGAAGCCGAGATCGCCCGCGCCTACGGGCAGCGGTTCCATGCCATCACGGCCAAGGTTGCGGCATGATGGGGGCACTACCCCGACTGGCCTGACCGTCCCGCCCGGTTACGGCCACCGACGGCCCCCGTGTACCCCCCGCACGGGGGCCGTCACCTGTGCGAGGGGCTGTCGCGCTCGGCCTCGGCGGTGGCGCGACCGGTGCCGTCAGCGCAGCACTGGGAACCGCGGGTCGCGGAACGTCACGCGTCCGGTGGCGGCGCGCACGAACCGCGTGCGCCCGAGGTTGCGTGGCCGCGGCCCCTCCAGCAGCTGCTCGAGCAGGTCCTGGGCGACCCGACCCGCCAGCGGGGTCGCCTCGGGGCCGAGCGCCAGGGCGGCGCGCAGATCCATGTGGTGGACGGTGACCTCCAGCGCCCGCACGGCCACCTGCTCGCCCACGGTCATCGACCCGTAGCGGGTCTCGACCAACGCCGCCGGATCGGCCGTCGCGAGCGTCGACGCGGCCTGCGCGCGCGCGTCGGCGAGCGCGACCGGCCACTGCTCGGGTGGGCCGGGGTCGGGGTCGTCGGGCTCGTGCGCCTCGCCGGCCTCGACGAGGGCCATGTGGCGACGGTAGAAGCCGACCCGGTCGATCTCGGCCGAGGCGCCGGCAGCGTCGGGAGCTGCGCCGACCAGGGGCTCCGAGGTGAGATCCGAGCCGTGGGCCGGCGCCAGACCGTGGCCGGTGACCGCTGCCACCAGATGCCCGACCAGGCGTGCCAGCGACCACGTGCCGAGCCCCGGCCAGTCCGTCGCCTCGGGCGGCGCCTGCCCCGCCGAGGCTTCCGCTGCGGCCGCCTCGTCGAGCAGCGCATCCCGCTCGGGCCAGCTCACCGTCGTGCTCCTCTCGCTGCGCCTCGGTGGACCCGCTGCGACGCGCAGGCCCGTGCACAGAGGCTGTGCGGGGCGCGCTAGCCTCCCGGCACCAAGCGTATGCATGAGGGCCATGCGGTGCCCGGCGGCCGGCGCCCGGCGGTCGGCGACCTCAGGCCGACCGCGGCTCCCACGCCGTCCGTGCCGCTGCTGGTGAGCGATCTGGGAGCGAGCTGATGGGCCGGATCTACGAGACTCCCCTGCCCGGCGTGGGCGTGCGCCACGACTACACCGTGAGCGACGGCACCCGCGTCGGCGTCATCACCCACCGGTCGGGGCGCAAGGAGCTGCTGATCTACGAGAGCAGCGACCCCGACACCTGCGCGCAGAGCCTGCGGCTGGACGAGGACGACGAGCACACGCTGGCCGAGATGCTCGGCGCCGAGACCGTCTCCACGCGGCTGACCGCGCTGGCCCAGGAGGTCGAGGGCCTGGCCATCGACTGGGTCCGCGTCGCCGACGACAGCCCCTTCGAGGGTGCGACGCTGAGCCACCTCGCCGCCGAGCCCTACCACGCGGCGATGGTGGTGGCCGTGCAGCGTGGCGATCGGATGCACCCAGCACCCGGCGCGCACTTCGAGCTGCACGCGGGGGACGTCGCGATCGTGGTGGGCACGGTCTCGGGGGTGGAGCGGCTGGCCTCCACGCTGCGCGGGGGGCCATGAACCTGGCGCTCGCCCAGACAGATCCTGATCTGCCCCGCCTGCTGCTCGAGCTCGGCGGGGCGATCTTCGTCCTGTCGCTGCTCGCACGGCTGGCGCATCGCGCCGGGTTCAGCCCGATCCCGCTGTATCTGCTCGGTGGCCTGGCGTTCGGCGAGGGCGGCCTGGTGCCGCTGGGCCTGGGCGAGCAGATCATCGAGGTGGGTGCGGAGATCGGGGTCGTGCTGCTGCTGTTCCTGCTCGGTCTGGAGTACACCGGCCGGGAGCTCGGGCAGGGGCTGCGTGTCGGGTGGCCGGCCGGGCTGGTCGATCTGGCGCTGAACTTCACGCCCGGCGTGCTGGTCGGTCTCGCGCTGGGCTGGGACCCGGTCGCCGCGATCCTGCTGGGCGGTGTCACCTACAACACCTCGTCGGGGATCATGGCGCGCGTGCTCGCCGACCTCGGTCGGTTGGGAAACCGTGAGACCCCCTCGGTGCTGATGATCTCGGTGCTCGAGGACCTGGTCAACACGGTGTACCTGCCGCTGGTCGGCATCCTGCTGCTGGGCGTGGGCTGGGTGACCGGGCTGCTGTCGATCGCCGTGGCGCTGCTCGCGGTGGTGCTGGTGCTGCTGGCAGCGGTCCGCTACGGCACGCAGCTGTCGCGGCTGGTGGAGAGCCGCAGCGACGAGGTGGTGCTGCTGACCACGTTCGGGCTGCTGCTGGTGCTGGCCGGCGTCGCCGAGCAGCTGCAGATCTCGGCGGCCATCGCCGCGTTCCTGCTGGGCATCGCCATCTCCGAGCCCGTCGCTGATCAGGCGCGGCGCCTGCTGGTCCCGCTGCGCGACCTGTTCGCGGCGATGTTCTTCCTGTTCTTCGGCTTCCAGACCGACCCCACCCAGATCCCGCCGGTGCTCGGGCTGGCGGTGGGGCTGGCGGTGCTCACCGTGCTCACCAAGATGGTGACGGGGTGGTATGCGGCCGGCAGCTACGGCGTGGGCCCGCGTGGCCGGCTGCGCGCCGGCGCGGCGCTGACCCCGCGCGGCGAGTTCTCGATCGTGATCGCGGGTCTGGGCACCGCTGCGGGCGCCGAGCCGCTCCTCGGGCCGCTGTCGGCTGCCTACGTCCTGCTGCTGGCGATCCTCGCCCCGGTGCTGATGCGCCTGGCCGATCCGCTCGGCGAGCGCCTGGTGCGGCGCCGCCGCGTCGCTCCGCCCGGGCGGTGAGCGTGGCTTCGTGCGCGCGGGGGTGCAGGCCCTACCCTGCGGGCATGCCTGCCCAGGTCGAGCTCCTCGTGCTGCTGCTGGTCATCGCCGGTGGCGTGGCGTTCGTCGTGGTGCGCCTGCGCCGCGGGGCGCTCGAGGAGGAGCGCGCCGCCATCGCCGAGGCTCAGCGCGCGCAGCACAAGGCTGGCGAGGGCGACCGCGGCTCCGGCGACACCGCCGGCACCATGGACGCGCCTGACGCGCCCGACGCGCCGAACGCGGCTGGCGCTGCCGGGGATGCGGCCGCTGACCGCGACGACGAGGGGTCGGGTGGTGACGCCGACCGCCACGGCGAGGATCCCGGCAGCGATTCCGACCGCGAGCGCTGACCGGCGGCGTCAGCCCGGCGCGTCCGCCTCTCCCGTGCTCTCGCCTGCTGCCGCGGGCCGATGGGTGGCCAGGTAGGCCTCGTGGTCCCAGCGGTCGAGGAAGCGGCCAGCCGCCTCGTGGCCGCGCTGGCGCAGGTCCTCGGCGTCCGCGCGGGAGAGGTCGAAGTCGAGGCTCGACACGCCCGAGGTGTCCACGAACAGCGTGCGAGCGAGCACGTCGGGATCGTCGAGGTGTCGAGCGTCGTGTGCTCCCAGCATCGTGGCGAGCAGCGCGCCGCTCAGCGCCAGCGGGCCGCGCACGGGGCTCGGGGCCATCCCGGCGGGCTCGCGCTCGGAGAGCTTCACCCCGAAGGTCGGCCAGCGCGGCCGCTGCGCGTCGGTGCGGTCGAACAGCGCGACGGGGAAGTTCGACAGGAGCCCCCCGTCCACCAGGGTGGCCTTGCCCCCGCCGCGGTGGGCGAGCTTGATCGGGCGGTAGAAGAACGGGATGGCCATCGACGCGCGCACCGCATCGACCACGCGCTGGCGATCCGGGTCGCGCCCGAACTGCTCGCGGTAGTCCCACGGCAGGCGCACCAGGCGATTGCGCGACACGTCGGCGGCCACGACCACCAGGCGGTAGCGCTGGTCGGGCGGCACGTCGCTGCCGGGGTCGTCCACGCGCAGGTCACCGAACGTCTCGATCCCCTGGTCTGCCAGCAGCGCGCCGAGCCAGCGCACCAGCTCGTCGCCGCGGTGGATCCCGCCGTGGCGCACCACCGCGCCGAGGGGCCCGACCACCGGCACGCGCGTCAGCCCGCGGCGTGTGGCGAACCGGCGATAGTCGAGCTCGCCCATCACCTCGCGAAGGCGCGTCGGGGCGGTGCCGGCAGCCACCAGCGCACCGACGATCGCCCCCGCCGAGGTGCCGGCCACCCGCGGGAAGCCGTAGCCGGCCTCGGCCAGGGCCTCGACCGCGCCGACCAGCGCGGTGCCCTTCACGCCGCCGCCCTCGAGCACGAGATCGGCGCGCAGCCCAGCAGCCATGATCTGATCCTGCGGGCCCGGCCGGCGCAGCGCAAGACCTCGCTGCGGCGCTGCTCGCATGCGGCGCTGGTCGGCTGTGGCCCGGCTCCCGTGCGGCGCTGCGTGTCAGGCGCCGTCGGGCCCGCGCGGCGGCGGGTAGGTCCACAGGACCCGGCCGTCGGGGCTGGTCCACCGGCACGCGGCGGTGTCGGGGTCGAGCGCCACCCGCCAGCCCGCGTGCTCGATCAGATCGTGATGGGTCGCGCACACCGGGATGCTGCGCAGCAGGTCGGTCTCGCCGTCGTCGCGCCACGCGTCGAGGTGGTGCACCTCGCACCAGCGCGACGGCAGGTCGCAGTCGGGGCCACGACAGGTGGGCTGCAGCAGCTGCAGGACCGTCCGCAGCCACCCAGGCAGGGTCCGCTGCTGCCGCCCCACGCTGACCGGCCGCCACGGTCCCATCGTTGCCACCGCAGTGATCTGGGCGTCCCACAGCAATCGCGCGGCCCGCTGCTGGCTGATCGCTCCGGCGCGGGCCAGGCGTGGCGGATGCGGCCGGCCCGCGTGGCTGTCCTCGTGCCCGCCTCGGTGGCTGTCCTCGTGCCCGCCTCGGTGGCTGTCCTCGTGCCCGCCTCGGTGGCTGTCCTCGTGCCCGCCTCGGTGGCTGCCCTCGTGCCCGCCTCCGTGTCCGCCCTCGTGCCCGGCGTCGTTGGCAGCGCCGTCCTGAGCGGTGCTCGTCCACGGCGGTGGCTGGCCGTCGGGGAAGAGGGAGGCGAGGTCGAACAGCAGCAGCGCCTGCGGGCGGGCGCGCTGACGAGTCGGCAGGGATGGGTCGGCGGCGGCGCGCGTCAGCAGTGCGTGGAAGGCGTCGTGGCGCGTCTGGGCCGGGCTGCGCCGCTCCTCGGCGGGCGTGTCGACGGCATCGGGCGCGTGGAAGGCATCCAGCAGCGACAGCAGCCACTCGCCGGTGACCGGGTCGAGGAGGCTGCCGCCCAGATCGCACAACCCGTCGATCGTGCGGCGCACGTGCAGCGCCCGCCGCTCGTCGGGGCCGCCAGGGTCTGATCGGTCCCGCGCGGGCCGTGTGCTGCCGTCGGGGTCGCTGTGGTCGCGGATGCGAGCGACCGCCTGGCGCATCTCCTGCGGTCCGGCACGGACAGCGAGCTCGGCCAGGGTCACGTCGTGCTCGGCCAGCGACTCGCGGCGTCGTGGCACGGCCGCGCTGGTGACCGCGGTGACGTGCTGGCGACTCGTCGCCCCCGCAGCGAAGGCGTCGGCCAGCGCGGGGAAGTGCGGCAGTCGCCGCCCCGCGTGGACGAGCTGCCGTGCCGCGCCGCGGTCGATCCCCGTGCGCGACGCGATCCACGCGGCGCCCGAGCGTGCGCCGTCGCGCCGGTGGACCTCGCGGCGATCCAGCGCCCCAGCGAGCGCGACCTGGTGCGACTCGAGACGGTTGACCAGCGCCTGGACGGCAACCGTGGCGTGCGCGATCGCCTCGTCGGACTCCCCGGCGAGGTCGACCTGGTCCCAGACCCCCAGGGCCGCAGCGATCGCGTGCATCGCCCGCTCGAGCGACGCGCCTGGCGCGAACACCCCCGGGTCCTCCGATGCGAGGCTCGCACCGCGGCGCGCGGGCTGAGGCGAGGTCTGCGCGCCGGGGGCCACCGCGTGCTCGTGCCCGCGGCCCACGTGTGCCCCGTCTGCTCGGTCAGGGCTGTGCCCTCGGGCATGGTCGTGCGCGCCGTCCCGACCACGACGCGCGGTGGCGCAGCCTGGACGGAACGACTCGGCGCGATACATGTGTTCGATTCTACGTCACCCGTGTGACGCCCCTCCGCGGTGTCCACAGGCGCCGGGCCGGCTCTGCCGCACGCGGGCGCCCGTCGGCAGCCACCGCTCCGGCCGCGGCGCACGCATCAGCGCGCGATCAGCGACAGGTGATCGGGGTGGGCCACGCGCAGGCCGTCGAGGCCGGTGCGCTGCGCGGTGCGGCACACCTCGCGCAGCACCTCGGACGAGGCGTCAGCCGCAGGCTCCTCGATCGCCTGCAGCTCCCCGGCGCGAGCCGCGACCAGCAGCCGCGCCCGCGCCCAGTGCAACGGGCTCGACGGGTCGAGGCCGCCGTCAGTGCCACCCGTCGTCCCCGCGTCGTTCCCCGCCGCTCCGACCGGCTGCGGTGACCCCAGCGACGCGGACAGCGCGCGATGGCCGAGCACCAGCGCCTCCAGGCGCGGTGACGCACCGGCGATCTCGTCGATCAGCGTGAGCCCCGCGGCCGTCTCGACCTGGGCCTCGATCGCGATCTGGTGCTCGATGCCGAACGACTCCTCGATCATCCGCAGCAGGTGATCGACGAGCTCGATCTCGCCGGGGGACTCCACGCGCGGGAGAGCGATGGCGTCGAGGAGCTCGCCGGCGCCCTCGACCACCTCGACGAGGTCGCGGTAGGCGTGGCGTGCAGCGATGGCGCTGATGCGCACCGAGACCAGCCGCTCGCCGAAGTCCAGATCGCGCAGCGCATCCACGACCGTGCGCCGGGCGGCCGCCTGATCGGGTCCGTCGCGCATGCTGCGCAGCGCGCCTGCAACGCCGCGCCCGCCCTCGGCGCCGCGCCCGCCCTCGGCGTCGCGCCCACCCTTGCTGCTGCGCCCGCCCTTGCCGCCACGCCGGCGTCGCTGCCCGCCGGCCTCCTCGGGCGCTGGCCGCGGGTCGGGGAGAGCGGCCTCGGCGTCGAGGTCGAGCACCAGGGCGTCGGCGGCGACCTCGGTGGCCCTGGCCAGCTTGGGCGGTGCATCGGCTGGCACGACCAGCCCGCGGGCGCGTGGGCGTGCGTCGGGCTCGTGGCGATCGGCCATGCGGCTGCCCTCCTTCTGCGCGCTGAGGCCCTGCTCGGGTCACCGGGCAGCCTGCCGCACGCGCACCGCCAGCGCGAGCCAGCCGCCG
>Ga0207421_10001306_pt1 | contig 32380 bp, 24 predicted proteins | sample SodLakKL_010_SED_4_FD_187542 | JGI IMG/M metagenome (GOLD analysis project Ga0207421, IMG submission 187542) | Alkaline sediment microbial communities from Lake Tanatar, Kulunda Steppe, Russia - 8KL_010_SED (SPAdes) (version 2) | ecosystem: Environmental > Aquatic > Non-marine Saline and...
GCTCATCAACAGCAAAACAAGAAGGTATTGAGTTTTATTCACGACATCGCGGGTTTATACTGCAAAGGTAAACATGTTTTTCGTGGTTTTATTGCCACGTCCATGTTTACCTTTGCTTACGCCCCTGTTAGGATGTCAGCGCCTAAACGGCCGTCCCGGTTTTTGATCTCTTCGCTGACCTTTATGTGTTAAGCGGCATTGTTGCACCGACATGGCAACAGGGGCCAATTGCGTTCAAAGAAAGCGATCACAGCCCGAATCAGTAATTCGGATGATTTTCCCTGAATTTGACCCAGTAGTCTCTGATGGTTGTCCTGATCTCCTTATGCAGCAGCAGGATACCCACCAGGTTGGGGATGGCCATCAGGGCGATGGTAATGTAGGAGATGGCCCAGATGATGGTGGTATCCGTGAATGATGCCAGGAAGAAGGCCAGCACGTAAACCATTCTGTAGTGGAACACATATTTTGTGCCGAACAGGTAGGTAACCGACCGGTCTCCATAGTAGGACCATGCAATTGCCGTCGAGAAGGCAAAAAGCAGCAATCCGATCGAGACAATATACTGTCCGAAGTCACCCATGAAGCTGCGGGTATAGGCTTCGGCAGTCATGGGCGCACTATGGATCAAGGACTTGCCACGGAAGGACACGCGTTCACTTTCCGCAGCCAATCTTCCGTTGGTTATAATGATTTCTCCTGTAAATGGCTCCCCTTCGAGTGTCACGATGACGTTTTTTGCCAGGGAGCGTGCATGAAGAATGCTGATCTCCTGGTTGACTTTCTCCGTAATCACGCCATTGTCAACCTGGAGGTTCCCTGTATAGCGCAATACATTGGCTCTGCCGTCATAAAAATTGAACAGCCGTTCCACATCCTCTTCATCCTCTGCATCATAATAATCTGCCAGGATGATCATGTCGGCACGTTGAAAGTCGTTTTCCACTCTGTCCTTCCAGACCCCTGATGACAGCAGCACCAGGCCGGTAAGGGTACAGATGACCACGGTATCGATAAATGGCTCCAGGAGGGCAACGATTCCTTCTGACACAGGCTCATCGGCCCTTGCCGCTGAGTGCGCGATGGGTGCGGAACCCTGGCCCGCTTCATTGGAAAAGAGCCCCCGGTTTACGCCCCGGTTGAAGGCATAGATGATGGAAGCCCCAAGGAAGCCACCGGTTGCCGCGGTGCCTGTAAACACATCAGAAAAAATGGATATGAACGAAGGGATGATGTTGTCATAATTGTATGCCAAAACCAGGATCGCCCCAATGATGTAAATCACCGCCATAGTAGGCACCAATCTTGATGTCACCTGCGCAATCCGTTTGATCCCGCCAAGGATGACCATGGCGAGCAGCACGGCCAATACGGCACCTACAAGGATTGGTGGAATACCAAAAGTAGCCTGCATGGCACCGGAAATACTGTTGATCTGCGGCATGTTGCCTGTTCCAATGGTAGATATGATCGTAGCTACAGCAAAAAAAGCACCGAGCCACTTACCTGTTTGAAGTACTTTATTATTTTTCAGCCTGATGTTAAGCCGCTTTTTCATATAGTACATCGGGCCACCGGCAATTTTTCCTTCGTTGTCGATCTCCCTGTACTTGTGCGCAATGGTTACCTCTGCAAACTTGGTGGTCATCCCCAGCATGCCGGTGACCAGCATCCAGAAAAGTGCTGCAGGTCCGCCCAGGTGAAGCGCAAGGGCGACACCCGCGATGTTACCGGTACCTACGGTTCCTGATAAAGCAGTGGTGAGTGCCTGGAAATGGCTGGTATCACCGACATCCGTGGCCTTGTCATATTTTCCTGTAACTACCCTTAATGCATGCCTGAAATACCGGATCTGGGGAAAACCAAGATATAACGTGAAGAACAGTCCGGTAAATAATAACAGGTATACAAACCAGGGGCCACCACCAATGTAGCCGTCAAGCATGACTAAAAAATCGTGCACCTTGTCCATGTTGTTTTTTGGGTTTTTCGATTGATAATGATTATTTCTTTGTAATTGTTATTCTCAAGTCATGGCTTAATACCCCAAAGCCTCTTTTTATAGCAAATAAAACCTTCATCATTCCGTAGGGTTATATCCGGATCAGCCCAATGGCATTCAGGAAGATGATGGCAATGGCAATGGGGGCGATGAAACGGACAATGAACATGAATACTGCGTATATCCGTATGCGGATTGCCCTGAATCTGGCGCGATCCTCTTCCGTGCGCTCATCCTTTGTATACCATCCGATCATGAATACCACCAACTTCAGCACACCCATATTGGTCAATTCGTCCCGCACGGCCTGCTGTTTCATGTACCATCCCACAAAAACGACGATGAGCAACCCGCCCAGTGGCAGGAGGACATTCGACGCGGTAAAGTCCAGCAGGTCAAAGATGTTCCGGTCGCCAATGCCAACCCCTTCAAAGGTACTCCATGACAGGGTGCAGAACATCCCAACGAAGGCTGAAGCGATCACCGTGATCAGCGTAGCACTTTTCCTTTTGATATTTAGCTCTTCCGACAGGAATGCCACCACCACCTCCATGATGGATATGGAAGAGGTAAGTGCCGCGATCGCCAGCAGTACAAAGAATGCCACGGCGACCAGGTAACCGCCGGGCATGGCCTGGAACACGTTGGGCAAGACCATGAAAATCAGGCCCGGGCCTCCTTCCTCAGGCTGCATGCCGAGTGCGAACATGGCCGGAAAAATGGCCACACCTGCGAGTATGGCGATCAGCACATCTGCAATGGAGACCTGAAAAGAGGTGGCCGACAGGTTTGTCCTGTCCGGGAAATATGATGCATAGGTGATCAGGGCTCCCATGCCGATGCTCAGCGAGAAAAACGCCTGTCCCAGCGCCCCCAGGATCACTGCGGCATTTATTTTTGAAAAATCCGGATTAAAGAGGAAGTGCAAACCGCCCATCGATCCTGGCAGGGTAATGGCTCTTACCGACAAACTGATGAGCAGCAATACCAGGAAAGGCATCAGGATCTTGGAATATTTTTCAATGCCCTTCTTCACGCCTGACAATACAATCACGGCGGTCAGCAGGATAAAGATCATTTGCCACATCAATGGCAATCCGCCGGAAGTCTGGAAGGCTTCAAAGACACTAGTGACCTCCAGTGCACCCAGTCCCTTGAAACTATTGGCAACAGAAAGGTAGACATAGTGCAGGGTCCATCCGGCAATGGTGCTGTAAAATGCCAGGATGACAAAAGCCGCCACGATGCCGATCACACCGACCAGGGGCCACCATGTACCTGGCGCGATCTTTCTGAAGGCTCCGTAGGCATTTCTTTTGGCCTTGCGCCCGATGACAAACTCTGAGAGCATCACCGGGATACCCAGCATAAGCACAAAAGCAAGGTAAATCAACAAAAAGGCGCCTCCCCCACTTTCACCAACCACATAAGGGAAACGCCAGATATTACCCAACCCAATAGCGGAACCGGCCGCAGCGCATACAATGCCAAAACGACTCGTGAAGCCGTCACGGCCTTCAGATCCTAAAGCCATAAGTAAATCATATTGATTTGGTTCATGAATGACATCTCAGGTTTTCCCAAGAAAAGCCAAAAATATAAAATAATGGTCAAAACGCAACAACAGAAGGTTTTTTTTACCGCATCAAAATTTAAAGCAATAAAATATTGTGTTTGATGTGTATTATTTATAATTTTATATAAATTAAACATTCTTGCTATGTACAGCAATCCGGTCAAAGATTGGTTTTACTTTACCCGGCAACAACGTGATGGCATCATTGTCTTGCTGGTGCTGATCATTATGGTACCCTTGACGGGAAAAATGGTAACCGCATTACGGAGGCACCAGGGGTTGGATGAAGATGGCTTCCAAAGCATGCTGGCGGCATATTACGACCACCTTGCCAACCTGGAGAAAATGGCTGCGGCGCTGGAAGAAAGCAGACTGACATCCGGAAAACAAAGCCTGGGGAAGCCGGAAACGCAGACCTTGCATCCGCGACCATTCGATCCAAACACATTAAGCGAGGAGGGGTGGCAAGAGATGGGGGTGTCTGCCCGCCTTGGACGCAGCATACATAATTACCTTGCAGCAGGGGGCAGCTTTCGCTACAAACAGGATCTTCAGCGAATCTATTTAATGGATGACGATTTATATGCGAAACTGAAGCCCTGGATAAGTTTGCCTGACAGGACGGAAAGGGACGAACCTGGTGAAAGGCGCTATGTGGGACAGGATAAGCAGACACCTGGAGCCCAAATGGATGTGGCAGGCATTGGGAGATCAGGTTCGGGCAGTCACCAGGACGCAAATGCGGAGTTTAAACCGGAAACGGGTGCAATCGTCTCTGCGCAAAACGAGCAGGAAGTCAATGACGCATTCCGTGAAGCAAGCCATCAGGCGGTTATACCGGATCATCAGAAGGGAACAATAAGTGTGAATATCAACAAGGCCGACAGCATAGCATTTCAGCAGATCAGGGGCATCGGACCAGTATTTAGCCGGCGCATCGTGCGATACAGGGATCTTTTGGGGGGCTATTACTGTACCACTCAGCTACTCGAAGTCTTCGGCATGGACAGTACACGATATGCCGGCATGCTCGACTTTATTGAACCCGATACCCTGCTGATTCAGCAGATCAACCTCAATACTGCCTCTTTCGGCGACCTGGTCAGGCATCCCTACATCGACCGGCCTGTGGCATCCGCCATCTTAAACCTTCGTGAACAGCATGGACCATTTGCCTGTCCTGCTGACATTAAAAGCTCTTATCTTATTGATGAGTCCAGCTGGGAGCGCCTGCGCCCTTATCTGCATGCCGGGAAAGGTGATGACCATAAGTGATTAATGGCTTTTGGCTTTTGGCTTTTGGCTTTTGGCAAGAAAGAAAACTGGGGACCAGAATGAACCTTTCATCCAATGCCATTGAACAAAAAAACACACACTGTGTTATTTAAACAAAGACTAAATAAAAACAGCAAAATACTCAGAACCCAAATTAACCAAGTCATGAAAAAACAAGGAAAAATCGCATTGCTACTGCTGGCTGTTGGAGCGCTGATCAGTCTCCAGGCCGCTACAACAAGCAATTTAATTAATCACAACCATCATAAAGGAGAAGAAACTATGGCAAACAAGCATGTATTACCCGAACTACCTTATGCCCATGATGCACTGGAACCTTACATAGACGTACGTACCATGGAAATTCATCATGGCAAACACCATCAAGCATATGTCAACAACCTGAACAATGCCATTGAAGGTACAGAAATGGAAAATATGTCACTGGAAGAGATCTTTAAAAACATGAGTCAATATCCTGTTGCCGTACGCAACAATGGTGGCGGCCACTGGAACCACGATCTCTTCTGGAAGGTCATGGGACCTGATGGAGGCGGTAAGCCTTCTGGTGACCTGCTCGCCGCCATTGAAAGTCGCTTCACATCCTTTGAAGATTTTCAGGAAGAATTTAACCGTGCCGGCGCCACCCGCTTTGGCAGTGGCTGGGCCTGGTTGATTGTGGATGGCAACGGCGAACTGCAGGTAACCAGCACGCCCAACCAGGACAACCCCCTGATGGACGTTGCCGACGTACAGGGAACACCCATCCTTGGCGTAGATGTTTGGGAGCACGCTTATTATCTCAAATATCAGAACCGCCGCCCTGAATACCTGAATAACTTCTGGAATGTGATCAACTGGGACGAGGTGGCCCGCAGATTCGCAGAAGCTAAGTAAAGCACATCACAAAAAATTGACCCCGGAAACGGATATTTCCTATCTGGGGTCGCCATTACGGGTGATGAGTGATGGTGACCGGTAGCCCCGGGTTTTGGGGCTGCCGGTTTTTTTATTTTGTGACGAAGGCCTGGCACCTTTGCAATTTAGGCTGGATGTTGGCAAACAATGTTGTTTTGATGCCACAACATAGGATCAGGGTGGTCTTTACGGGGGTGGATTACAGGTATTTATCGAGCACCCCAAGGTAAGACAGTGGCAGGGTCAGCGTAATCAGCTCGCCATTTTTCTCAAGCACACACTGCCTGGAAAGCTTTCTGACCTTCTTCAGGTATTTGACATGGATGATGACATCTTCAGAGATCCGCACAAACTGCTCAGCAGGCAGGCGTTCTTCAATGTAACTCAGGTTTGCGGTGACCAGTTGAAACTGATCCTTTGCGGTCCACACACGTGTCCAGTGAAAATCGCAGGCCACATACACGATATCGGTCAGCTTAAATATGCGAAGGCCGCTTTCTACGGGCAACTTTATTGTGGGCTCGGCATAGGCTGCATCAAATAGTTTCCGGTAATTGGTTGCCAGGTCTGTATGGGCGTAGGTAAGTGAAAACCGGAACAAGGCCTGGTAGAGCTCTTGTTTTTCAACAGGCTTCAGGATATAGTCGAATGCCGCATGCTTGATGGCCTCGATGGCATATTCCTGGAAAGCCGTGACAAAGATCACGGCAGGCTCAAATCCTTCTTCACTCAGTTTTTTCAGGATGCCGAAGCCGTCCATTCCAGGCAACCTGATATCCAGGAAAACCAAATTGGGCCGCAAGTCCAGTATCCCGGCAACGGCCTCTTCCGGGTCGCCATACTTGCCCACGATGTGCAAACCACCACGTGCTTCAAGCAACTCCTCAAGTTCATCAACAGCATGCTGCTCGTCATCGACGATCACAGCCCTGATGGTTTTTCGATCCGGTTTTTGTCTTTCCATGGCTTACTGTTTATGGCCTTCATTTCTGATCATACAACACACTAGTCTGTATAAACATCTGGATCATTATGTCTTACGCTTGGTTAAGGAAGATCATGATCTCCACGGAGGTTCCTGCAGGTCGCCCCTCTTGATCGTACAGGTCTTCAATTTGTTGTGTGATCTGCGTATGATAATATTTATTGTATAAACGATAATATTCCTCCATCATTTTGTGCCCCCTTCCGGTGGAGTATACAGGTCTTTCTTCAGCCTGTTCCCGGCCAACGCCATTGTCGGTAATCCGTATGGTGATCGTACGGTGATGTTGTTCGATCCGTATCCGGAGCAGGCCATCGCCCTTCTTGCCAGACAAACCATGCTTAATTCCGTTTTCTGCATGACTTTGCAGGATCATTTTCGGTATGTTGACCTGCTGGTCCACGTGATCGTCCATCTCTATTTCAAAGGCAAATGCGTGATCAAAGCGTAGTTTCTCGAGTTCTACATAATCCGCAGTAAATTGTATTTCATCTGCGAGCGTCCTGTGCATTTGCTCAGCAGACAGCACCATGGCCCGGTGAAGACGAGAGAAACGCCTCAGGTAGTCTGCTGCTTTTTCGGTTTCTTCTTTTTTAATGGTGTGGATGGCCGCATTGATGGCATTGAGTGAAAAATGCGGGCTCAGTTGGTTTTTTACCAGGTTGAGTTGCAGTTCGGTTATTTTTTTCTCAATGGCTTGCTTTTTGGACAACTGGTTTTTCTGGTATGTCCTGCTGGCCATTCCGAACAGGAAAAAGACAGCATAGATGCCGGCAAAATATGCTACAGCCCAGGAATAATGAGGATTTGCAGCATATCGCAGGATGTATGCAAATTGGTCTGACTGTATATGGATCAAGGGAACTTCACCGGGACGCTCAATAAAGGAGAGGCTGCGGAAACGTCCTTCATCTATCTGCTCGCTTATGCTTACATGACTGTTCAGCTCATCCCTGAATATAGTTACACGGCCGTTGGAAATGTCCGGTGAGATCATTTCCGGCCGTCCATCCCCTGTAATGTCTTTGCTGACCAGCTGCCCGGACAGGGGGATGTCCAATTCACGAATGATCTCATCACGGATCGGATCATAGAGGATGGTTCCGGGCCCGTCACCGTAGAGGGCCAGCAACAGTCCGTTATCCCGCGGCAACTGGTACGCCTGGCTATAAACGGCACCTGTGCAAATGCTGAATTTTTTTTTCCCATCAGGATAAAAAACATGCACCCTGGCATCCTCTGCATGATTGTGGCGCAACTCCACGACAGCGATCATGGGTTGCCCGTCATCAAGATAATCGTACACATTTATACGATTACCAGGTCCAGGTATCTCCAGGGGCTCGAACAAAAAGTCCAGATCCTGATCCATGACCATGAGCCAGTTGCTGCTGTCGTGAAAATGATGTTGACGCGCATCAATGTTGCCTGTAGAAGATCCGCTTAGCAGAATCTCCTGTTTGCCGTTACCTGTGAGGTCTGCCTGTCGCATATCCCTTAAACTGTAAACTGCAGTCGGTGACTTAATCAGGCTATCCTCCTCAATGATATATGCATATACATTCCTGGGCCGCAAAACAAACCCAGCCGATACATTAAAAATAAGCTCTTTTTTACCGTCTCCCGTCAAATCAGCCATATCCGTTCCCCTGACCCTGGGGTCAGGCTGATATCCGGGATATCCCACACGGGTTATGAAACGCCCCCGGTAATCCGGTTCCGTTTCGAGGTCTTTTGTCAGATCCATGCGGTGAAGCAGCAGGCTGTCGCCTGACATGGTGAACATAAACAGGAGATTATTCCCATCATGATTATGATCTCCCATTATGGGGACATTGTGCAAACGAAGATTTTCAAGACTCCCTACATAGTTCCATTGGCGAAAGACCCTTCCCCTGTAATCCTCAATCCTTACAGATACACGATCCTCGCCATCAAGGATAGTTACATGTTCAGAATTGCCATCATTGGTCATATCACCGTACCAAATGGTTTCATTTTCTCTTAACAGGCGGCGGTCTGTGAGTTCAAGTTTATAAGGGGTGATGTTCCCGGCAACCAAAGCCATGATAACCACCGCGGGAACCAAGGGTAGCAGAAAGGGATTAATCAGCAACTGTAACAGTTTGATCATTGGCTCAGGTGAAACGTTCTAAATTGAGGCATCCGGTGACCCAGGAACGCAGTTATCTCCTGCAAGATACGTGTTTTCGAACAATACTGCAAATAGTTCATCATGCACTTAACAGGCATGACTTAATCTTTTGAAAAATGGGATTTCAAAAGCGCTGCTTTGGCTTTCCCTATTGCTTTGACCAATTCATCATCTTTGGCTTTTTTGATGCCAGCCACGGATCGAAACTCCTGCAGCAATTTTTGTGCGGTGGCAGGGCCAATGCCTTTGATCTGGCTCAGCTCAGTCTGTAGGCTGCTTTTTTCGCGTCGCACCCGGTGGTGTCTGATCCCAAAGCGATGGGCTTCATCACGCATGTGCTGGATCACCTTCAGGGTTTCTGATTTTTTGTCAATATACAAGGGGATGCTGTCTCCCGGGAAGTAGATCTCTTCCAGGCGTTTGGCAATGCCAATGACAGCAAGTTTTTTGCGTATCTGCAGGCGGTCCATGGCCTTCATGGCGGCACTGAGCTGGCCTTTGCCGCCGTCAACGACCACCAGCTGCGGCAGGGACTGTTTTTCATCCAGCAGCCTTTTGTACCGGCGAAACACCGCTTCTTCCATGGCAGCGTAATCGTTGGGCGTATCCGCTACGCTTTGAATGTTAAAATGGCGGTAGTCCTTCTTTGCCGGCCGCGCTTCGCGAAACACGACCATGGCCGCTACGATCTCACGCCCCTGGGTATTGCTCACATCAAAACACTCCATGTGTTCCGGCAAGGCTTCCAGGCGAAGGTCCTTCTGGATCTGCTCCATCAGTCGCCTGGCATGCCTGGATGGGTCAACCAGCTCCTGCCGCTTTTGGCGCTCCAGCCGGTAATATTTGGCATTTCGTTCCGACAGCTCAAGAAGGTGCTTTTTATCGCCCCGTCGGGGAATGACAAAACGCACATCAGGGATGCTGGTTTCGGGCCGGATCGGCACGATGAGCTCTTTGGCCTCACTGCGAAACCGCTGCCTCAGCTCGGCAATGGCCATGTCCAGCAGCTCGGCATCACTCTCTTCGAGCTGTTTCTTCATCTCCAGGGTGTGTGACTGGACAATGGCCCCGTGCACCACACGCAGGTAGTTCACGTAACCCACATCCGGATCGCTCAATACGGAAAACACCTCCACATTGCTCAACTTTGGGTTGACCACCGTGGACTTTGCCTGGAACTTTTCAAGCAACTCAATCCGCTCCTTCACCAGGCCGGCCTTCTCAAACGCATATTCGGCCGCATAGGTCTTCATGAGGTTTTTCAACTCTGAAACCACCATGCCCAGGTTGCCTTTCAGAATTTGCTCCACCTGTTTGATGGTATGCATGTAATCCTCCTCATCCTGCAGTCCGACGCAAGGTCCCTTGCAGTTTCCAAGGTGATATTCCAGGCAAACCTTAAATTTTCCTGCAGCAATGTTTTCGGGGGTAAGTGGCAAACGGCACGTCCTGTATTGGAAAAGCTGTCGGATGAGATCCAGGAGCGCATGCATCATGCGTACGGAGGCATAAGGGCCAAAATACCGGCTTCCATCCTTCACCACATTCCTCGTGCTGAATATCCGCGGGAAAGGCTCATTTTTGATGCATATCCAGGGAAAGGACTTGTCATCTTTCAACAAGACATTGTAACGCGGCTGGTATTTTTTGATCAGGTTGTTTTCCAGCAATAGCGCATCCAGCTCCGTGTCTACCACCATGTGGTTGATATCAGTGATCCGCCTGACCATCAGGTTGACCCTGTTGCTGTCGTGGCGATCGCGACTGAAGTAGGAAGCCACCCTTTTTTTCAGGTTTTTGGCCTTGCCCACATAGATCACCTTGCCCCTGTTGTCGTGAAACTGGTACACGCCAGGTTTTTCGGGCAGCGCGCGCACGATGGGCTCCAGTTTATCCCAGGCCTTATGTCTTTTCTTCTCTGGCATCTTAGAATGATTTCCCTTCTGCAAAAGTGCAAAAAAACTGCATAATGAGCGTAAAGCACAGCCCCCTGCAATAGTTTTCAGTTCCTGCAGGCATCATTCCCGCAGCCCTGGTGTGGACAGCCCAGGTGTGGACAGCCCAGGTGTTTTCCCTGCGGGGGGTTCGCAAACCCCATTAAATCCTGCCAGGTTCATCAGGCGTTTTTTGCTTTTTCTCAGATTATCCCCCCAGTCCAAGTGCTGCGGCTGCTGCCTGCTTCCTACGAGACATCATCCTACTTACTTCCTTCTACTTCTTACTTCCCAACACTCACCGCCCCACATCTCATCTCAACTTCCCCCCCAATTTCTTCCTGCCTACTGCCTACTACTTACTACTTACTTCCTACTTCCCACTCCTCTCCGGCAGGTACTTCCAATACCTCCTGGGCATGCTTCCCCGCATCTGCCGGTGGTTTTTCCTTTCGGCTATATTGATGGCATCATAATAATGCTGCCAGAGCGTCCGGTAGTAATCTTCATCCATGGAGCGGGCCTGTTTCTGGATATAGCCCGTATTGAGGTTGAAGGGTTTTGCTTCCATCCGGACTTCCTGCACGGATTTTTTGTCATAATAAATGCCGTACTGTCGCCGGGTATCGTAAACCAGCCAATGACGGTCAGGGAACCTGGAACGGAAATGTGCGGAAAGCAGCTTCAGTACGTTATGGTCGGGGTCGATGGCGGCCACATACATATTGTCCCTGGTGCGCTGGAAGCGCACAAATCCCTGGAAGCGGTGCGCCTCCCTCCGCACCTGCCTTGCGGTTTGGATCAGGGCATACACTTCCTCATCCAGCATGTTGCGGTAATACTCCCTGCAGTTGTCGCGGAAAAGATGTTGCAGGTAACGCCAAAGGAGCATGTTGGTTTCCGCGGATTCAGCCAGGAAAGCCACATGGAACAGTCGCAGGTTCCGCTGATCCGAGCGCTCCACAATACCGGCACATACACGCGCGGCCTGGTCATTGCACGTTTCCACGTGCACCATTTCGCCCAGGGGCAGCTGCGCCTGAGCAGCGCGCGAAACGATGGACTCCGGCATCCGCTTGTCATCAAAGGCCCTGAAAACGACAGTCAGGAATCCTTCAAAGCTCCCATTAAAGGTGTATATACAAGGATTATTGGTTAATTGCATTTGCGGGGATGTTCATGAACTTCAACTTTAGCCTCAAACTTCAAACTTTAAACTCAACTGCCTCCCTGCATCCTGGCTACCTTTCACCAGCCGCCGCCTGATCTGTTCGGGATAAAAGGCGGTTGTCGCTGCTGGCAGCTCCCGGCAAAGGATAAAATATTTTGCCCGGTTCAGGGCAACGCCCATGCGTTTCAGGTGCGAGAAGGTGATACGTCCGTATTGTCGGTTGGCCACGATGATTTTCGCGGAGCGCACGCCGATTCCGGGCACCCGCAAGATGGTCTCATAACTGGCCCTGTCCAGGTCAATGGGGAAAAAATGGGGATTGCGCAGCGCCCAGGCCAGTTTGGGGTCCATGTGCTCATCCAGTTGCGTATTTTGTTCATCCAGGATCTCATCATAAGAAAAATGATAAAAGCGCATCAGCCAGTCAGCCTGGTAAAGGCGGTTTTCGCGGACAAGTGGCGGTTTCTGGATCACCGGCAGGCGGTTGTCGTGTTGATTCACCGGCACAAAGCCGGAATAATACACCCTTTTCAGTCTTTGTTGATGATAGAGCCCTGAGGCAAGCTTCAGGATGGTATAATCGGTTTCCGGGGAGGCTCCAACGATCAGCTGCGTACTTTGTCCGGCAGGCACAAAGCGGGGCGCTTTCCGCGATTTCCGGCGTTCAGCCTTGCTTTCCATAACGCCAAGGGAAATCTGGTTCATCGGGGTGAACACGCTGAAAAAATCTTTCTCCGGTGCGAGCACCTGGAGTTGTATTTCGGTAGGAATCTCAATGTTTACGCTCAATCTGTCGGCCAGCAAGCCGGCTTCATGCACCAGCAGGGGATCAGCCCCGGGAATGGATTTCATGTGGATGTATCCGTTAAACCGGTATTCCTTGCGCAACTTGCGGGCCACGGCATTGAGCTGTTCCATCGTGTAGTCCGGGCTGCGCATCACCCCGGAACTGAGAAACAGGCCTTCAATGTAATTGCGCCGATAGAAGTTAATGGTCAAATCTGCCAGTTCATCCGGGGTAAAGCTGGCCCTGCGTTTGTCGTTGGATTGCCTGTTCACACAATAGGCACAATCGTAGATGCAATAGTTGGTATAAAGGATTTTCAGCAGGGAAATGCAGCGGCCATCTTCGGTAAAAGCGTGACAGACCCCTGCACTTTTGGCATTGCCCACACCGCCTTTCGACGACCTGCTGCTGCCACTGGAAGAGCAGGACACATCATATTTGGCTGCATCAGCCAGGATGTTCAGTTTGTGTAATACTTTATCCTTCATCATCGATTTGACCAGATTCTAATCAAAAACAATGATCATAATATAGGAAAAATCTTACACTTACGACAATAATTGTACCGCTTGGAGGCTATGCACAGCAGGCTGATAACGCTGTAGCATGCTTGACGCTGGGTGGATGCATTGATCACTGGCAGGCTGAAATCTTGGTGGAAAACGAGACACTGCAGGGAACGCTGATCGCTGCAAAATGGGGAATAATGGGCGGGGCTGCCTGGCAGCCCCTGTCCCTGTTACATTCTGTCAATGGAAAAGCGTACACCCATATAGAACTTCCGCCCCATAAGTGGCCCCCAGATCAAACTCCCGTCGAATCCGTCGTCAAAAGGCGAATGGGGGTTTAGGATGGGGTCTTTCTGATAGAAGTCTGTGAGGTTTTCACCACCGACGTATATGTCAAGATTTTGCCAGCGGTAGGTTACCTGGGCGTTTAATATGGTATAAGAAGGCGATTCTGACCGCCATTCAAAATCGTGGTGCATGTCAATGGCTGATCCCGGAACCTCTGGAATGCGTGAGGGGCCATTAAACTGAGCGGTCAGGTCAAACTGCCAGTCGTTGCTTCGTGTAGCATACGAAGCAGAAATCATGCCCCGGTAGCGATTGGTAAAAGGTTTCCGGCGCAATTCATCACCTATGGTCATTTTTACGTCTGTATGACGATAAGCAGCAGTTATCTCGAGGAAGCGAATGGGCTCGGCATTCAGCTCCAACTGGAAATTGTTTGCATAGGAATCGCCATCCAGGTTATAGAAAATGGCAGACTGGTATTCTGTATCCACGTCCACTACCAGCTGATTGATAAAGTCCGTACGGTAGAACTCACCGACCAGCGAGGCCTCATTCCCGAAGAGGCGAAAGCGCTGGGTGATGCTTCCGCCATAGTTCCACGCCTCTTCTAATTCGACCTCCTCGGCCACAATGATTTGGCGGTTGCTTACGAGCAAGCCGGTGTTTTCGGCGATCAGGTTCGGTACGCGGTAGCCTTTACCTGCCGATGCGCGGATCGTGGTGTTTTCGTGCACGTTGAAATGCAGGTGGGCACGTGGGGTAAAGATGGTGCCGTAAAGATTATGGTAATCAGCGCGGAAAGCTGCCACGGCAGTGAAGCGTTCGTGTGTATGATAGGTATACTCAAAGAACGCGCCGGGCACGATTTCCTGCCTGTCGAAGATGGAGTCATTCAGGCTTTCTTCATAATCATCAAACAGAAAGCTGACACCGGTAACAAATTCATGATCCGGATGGTTGAAGGTGTTGCCAAAGAGGATGTTGGCATAAAAGGTATTCTGCTCTCCATCATAAGTGTTTGTTCCATAGTGTGCATCATGGCTGTGATGGGTAAAGTTGAGCTGTGTGCCCAGGCTGGCATCGGGCATGTCATCAAAATAGAAGCCGGTGCGGGCAAAAGCCTGGAAACGGCTGGTATTGGTACCGTAACCATAATAGTCTGACGAACCAAACCGGGCACCGTTGGTAAAGAAGTCTTTCTGTCCGCCCTGGCGCTCTTCCTGCATGAGGTTAAACCCAAATTGCGAATCCATCACTCCCGGACGGTCATAGCGGTACCGGTTGAGCACATTGTATTTTTTGATCAGGGGGTGATCCAGAAAGCTGTTGTGGTTGTGGTCGATATGATTGTCAAAATATTCACCGTGGGCCATCACCATGGCCGACCAATTGGGGTTCAGGTCAAACGAGGCATTTACCGAGCTTTCGAACTGGCGGTCATTGGAAGCAAAAGCATTGAAGTAAAAACGCTCATCGGCCTCAGGCTTCTTCAGGTCCACGTTGATCTGACCGGTGACCGACTCATAGCCGTTCACCACGCTTGCAGCACCTTTCGACACGCTGATGGATTCCATCCAGGGTCCCGGTATGTAGGTCAGGCCAAAAGGCTCTCCCAATCCGCGGATGCCCGGCATGTTTTCCAACATCAGTTGGCTGTAGGTGCCTGCCAGTCCGAGCATCTGGATCTGTTGCGCACCAGATACCGCATCGCTATACGATACGTCCACGGACACGTTCGTTTCAAAGGCTTCCGCCAGGTTGCAGCAGGCTGCCCGCTGCATTTCACTGTCGGTGATCACGTTGGTAAGCACAGGGTCGAGGCTGGAAACGTGGGCTCCGGGCCTGCGTCCGGTAACCTCTACCTCTTCAAGCTCTGCGCTGGCTTCCAGCACGGCAGAAACGGTTTCCTCTGCATTTTCTACCAGCAAGGTGTCGCTCTGGTAGCCAATGTAACTGAATACGAGCTTGTGGGGCAATTCGACAGTCACGGGGATGTCAAAGTTTCCCTCTTCATCTGTTGCCACACCACTTGAGGTACCAAGCCACACCACGTGCGCACCCACCAGCGGATACATGTGATGATGGTCATGGTGCTCCTCCAACTCATATACCTTGCCCTGCACATATTGCTGATCGGCAAATGCAGGATTAAAGAAAGTCAGCAAGAGAAGCATCGTCAGCATAACAGGTTTTATGATTGATTTCATAACTGGTAAAGTTTTTTTTTGAATGATTTTTTTTGAAAGACAAAAAGAAATTTCAACCTGCTGCCTGGGCGCGAGTGCCCATTTGCTAACACCGGCAACGTCACAGGATGCCCGGAGCGACAGAGCAGGTTGCTCAAAAAAGGAAGTTATGAAACCTTCAGGTGGTGGGCGTAGATCACGAAATCGCGACCGGTTAACCGGGGCGGTGGTCGTTCATCTACAACAGGCATGGGAAGTGTCAGGGACTCCTCAGGCACAACCCTTTCGGCCTGCATGAGTGTGGGGAGCAAGGTGATCAGCACGGGCGCCAGACGCGGCGCATGCTTGTCGGGGGTTACTTCAAACTCAGCCCGCAGGTAACGCACTTCTGACCTGCAGCAGTCTCCGCAACCGTGACTGCCAGTGGTGCCATGCGAGTCGCAGCAGCTGGCATCTTTGGAATCATCCAGTGGGATCTGGCAGCTTGCAGCCTCCGCATCATCCATTGGAATCGCACAGGTTCCGCCATCGGCATGATCCCGGTGCATGGCATCCGGATTCTCTGCATGCAGCCCCAGCAGGGCGACGTCTTTGGTATCACACGCCATGCAATGATGAATCAGCAGGCGCATGCCCGTGAATGACACCAAAAACATCGATGCCAGCAGATAACTGATGATATGTTTGCCAATGGTCTTTATCATAAATCAGAAAAACGGGCCGATCAGTGAATAGCGATTCCGTAAGTGAGCCGGCATGACATTGAGCTACTCAGAAATGCTTGTCAAAGATACACATTTTTTACCAAAACAACATCCAAGTTTTATGCAGCAAGGCGGTAAAAGATCAGCGAACAATAAGCAAAGCACACCCAGTTCTTTTGCTAGCCCGACTGATTAAAACGCTAATCCTCGTAATAGCGTCGATTGTTTTCTAGCATTTCGGGATCCCTGGGATAAATACAGCAATGATGAAGGTTTTCATAGGTTTCATCATCGGCAAGGAAGTTTTCGGTGTCATGTCCAACTTCCGCAATTGCGCGTTCAATTTCTTCCTGGTCGGTTCTGTTCGGACGATATCTCACCTCGATCATTTGGGTGTCCTCGTTCCATTCGGCGCTGCGAACCCCGCGGACGCTGTATGCCGCTCTTTCGATGCGGTCTTTACACATTCCGCAGTTTCCAAGTACAGTAAATGCAGCCTCACCAGGTGTGTTTCCTGATTCTTCGCGCGCAATCAAATCAACGGGTATCAAAAGAAAACCCATCAGCAAGATGCTCATCATTTGCACAAAAATTCGAGTTTTCATAATCCTGTCATTATTTTAATTTGCATTCTTGCTGCCACTAAAAATGGCTTAAAATAAATATATAGCTATATTCAGAAATGAATACAAACAGGCAACAAGCATCAAATGAAAATGTTCATTGGCAACGCGCGCCAAATAAAAAAACCCTGCCTATCATAGCGATAAGCAGGGTTATCCTGGTAGCGGGGGCAAGATTCGAACTTGCGACCTTCGGGTTATGAGCCCGACGAGCTACCTCTGCTCCACCCCGCAGTGTCATTTCGGATGCAAAAGTACAGAAACTGTTTCACACAACCAAATGTTTCGAGGGTTTTTCTGAAAAAGGCTAACTTTGTGCCGGAAAAACCTGCATCTTTTCAGGCTGTCGCAGGTTGTTTTCCGTCTGGTACGACAAGGATGTCGCGCTTTGCACCTAACCTGTTTTATGCAAGTTTTTAATTCAGGTCAAATGCGAGGCGTTGAAAGCCGGCGACATCGTATTTTATTTTAAGCCTTTCGCAACGAAGCAGATGGCCTGAAGTAAAGGCAACTGCAATAAGCAGGTTAACACTTTGCCACATCATTTATAGCACACGCACATGCACAAAGCTGGTTTCGTAAATATTATAGGGAATCCCAATGTCGGGAAATCAACCTTGATGAACACGCTTCTCGGGGAGCGCTTATCGATCATTACCCCAAAGGCACAGACTACCCGCCACAGGATACTGGGCATTGCCAATGGTGTGGATTACCAGATTGTCTTCTCAGACACGCCGGGCATACTGAAGCCCAACTACAAGCTCCAGGAGCACATGATGCATTTTGTACACAGTGCGTTGGAAGATGCTGATCTGTATATTGTACTGACGGAGGTCAAGGACGAATTTTCCCACGAAGACATCCTCCGCAAGATTGACCGAGCCGATGCGCCGGTCATGTTGCTGATCAACAAGGCCGACCTGGCCAGTGAGCAGGAGCTAGCACAGGTGCGTGACCATTGGAAAAAAGCCTGGCCTTCGTGGCATGTGCTTCCAGTGTCGGCGCTATACGGATACCATATCGATGTGGTGCTTAACAAGATTCTGGCGCTTTTGCCAGAGTCCCCGCCTTTTTACCCCAAAGATGAGCTGACCGACAAACCCATACGGTTTTTTGTGGCGGAGACCATCAGGGAAAAGGTGCTGATGAATTACAAGCAGGAAGTGCCTTACTCCGTGGAAGTCGCTGTAGATTCATTCAAGGAGGAGGATCAGCTGATCAGGATCAGGGCCGTGATCCACGTGGCACGTGACAGCCAGAAAGGCATCATCATCGGGCACAAGGGGCAAGCCTTAAAAAGGGTGGGCACGGAAGCCCGCAAAAGCCTTGAAAGCTTTCTGCGCAAAAAGGTCTTTCTTGAATTGCACGTAAAGGTAAGCCGCAATTGGCGTGAAGACGAAACCCAACTGCGGCGTTTCGGATACAAATGACCGGCCTCCAAACTTAAAATCATTAAAACAACCCAAAGATGAGCAATATCGTAGCATTAGTCGGACGGCCGAACGTGGGCAAATCCACCTTGTTTAACCGGCTCACCAAGAGGCGCATGGCCATCGTAGACCCTACTGCAGGCGTGACCCGCGACAGGCATTACGGCAAGTCAGACTGGAATGGCGTCGAGTTTTCCGTCATCGACACCGGGGGTTATGTGGCCGGCTCTGAAGACATTTTTGAACAGCAGATACGGGACCAGGTGGAGATCGCGCTTGAGGAGGCCCATGTGGTCCTCTTCCTAGTCGACACCATCGAAGGGGTCAGCCCGCTCGACCGTGAGGTGGCAGATCTCCTCCGGCAGAGTGGCAAGCCATATTTCCTGGTGGCCAACAAAGCCGATAACAGCAAACTGGTTACCGAGAGCACAGCTTTCTATGAGCTCGGTGTACAGGCGGTCTACCCGGTATCCAGCATCAATGGCAGCGGCACTGGGGAACTGCTGGATGCCCTGGTGAAAACACTCAACAAGAACAAAGTTGAAAAGATCGATGCCGAGATTCCCCGCTTTGCATTTGTGGGAAGGCCCAACGTGGGCAAGTCATCCATCATCAATACCTTGTTGGGCACCGAAAGAAACATCGTCACCGATATCCCGGGCACGACCCGCGACACCATTCATACCCGCTATAACCGCTATGGCTTTGACTTTTACCTCGTCGACACCGCTGGCTTACGTAAAAAGGGGAAAGTCAGGGAAAACATCGAGTTTTATTCGGTGATGCGGTCGGTAAGGGCCATTGAACTGGCCGATGTGTGTCTGCTCATGGTGGATGCGACCATGCCATTTGAGTCGCAGGACCTGAATATCTTCACCCTGGCAGCCCGCAACAACAAAGGCATTGTGATTTTGGTTAACAAGTGGGACCTGATCGCAAACAAAGACACCCATGCAGTGAGGCGCTACGAAGAGCACATCCGGGAAAAAATCGCGCCACTGACAGATATTCCAGTCGTCTTTACCAGTGTGCTAACCAAGCAAAGGGTATTCAAGGCCATGGAGGTGGCCGTGGAAGTTTTCCATAACCGCCAGCAGAAAATTTCCACCAGCAAGCTCAACCAAGTGTTGCTTCCAATCATCGAAAACCAGCCCCCGCCATCCACCAAAGGGAAATACATCAAAATAAAATATGTGACGCAGTTGCCTACGCATTATCCGTCTTTTGCCTTCTTCTGCAACCTGCCTCAATACATCAAGGAACCCTATGAGCGCTTCCTGGAAAACCAAATCCGCACCCAGTTCAACTTTACCGGGGTGCCCATGAAGCTCTACTTCCGCAAAAAATAGCACTTAACCATGTCCAACACGCCGCGCATCGACAAATACTTATGGGCAGTAAGGCTCTTCAAGACGCGCAGCCAAGCCACGGAAGCCTGCCGCGCCGGAAAAGTAAAGGTAGACGACCAGGCAGTAAAACCTTCCCGGGAAATCCATATCGGAATGGTGATCACGGTCCAGGGAGGACCCATTTTGCGCACCATCAAGATTAAAGAGCTGCTGGAAAAAAGAGTGGGTGCCAAACTGGTCAACCAGTACATGGAGGACCTGACCCCGGCGGAAGAATACCAGAAACTGGAGATTGCCAAAAGCCAGGCTGGCATGCGTCCCCACGGGAAAGGCCGTCCAACCAAGAAAGAGCGGCGCGACATCGACCGCTGGTTTGGGTGGGATTAACAGGATGGCAGCGGGTCAGTCTGTTTCGCAACTTTTCCTATATTTGCAGACATTCCTGGTTTTATTTTCAGATAATACCAAATTTATCAGATAATACCAAAATTCATCTCAAACAAGAAAGCATATGCAAGACCTGAAGAAGTACATTGAAGACAACAAGGACCGCTTCCTGGAAGAGTTGTTTGAACTGATCCGCATTCCTTCCATCAGTTCGAAGGAGGCGCACAAAGACGACATGTATAAGGCCGCTGAGTGGGTGAAGGAAAGCCTGCTGAAGAAAGGGGCAGACAAGGCCGAAGTGTGTGACACGGAAGGCCACCCCGTGGTGTACGGCGAGAAGACCATTAACCCGGACCTTCCCACCGTGATCATCTATGGCCACTACGACGTGCAGCCTGTTGAACCGCTTGAGCTCTGGAAAAGCGAACCATTTCAGCCGGAGATCCGCGACGGGAAGATCTTTGCAAGGGGTGCTGATGATGACAAAGGGCAGATGTTTATGCATTTTGCCGCCTTTGAATACCTGCTGAAGACCGACCAGCTGCCCTGCAATGTCAAGTTCATGATCGAGGGAGAAGAAGAGATTGGCAGCCCGAGCCTGGGTAAATTCCTCAAAGACAACCGCGAAAAGCTTGCCGGTGATGTGATCCTGGTATCCGATACGGCGATGCTTGGCCAGGATACGCCTTCGATCACCACCGGATTAAGGGGACTCTCATATTGTGAGGTGCATGTGACCGGGCCGAACCGCGACCTGCATTCCGGACTATATGGTGGCGCCGTGGCGAACCCTGTCAACATCCTCTGCGACATGATCAGCAGCCTGGTAGACGAGAACGGCCGCATCACCGTGAAAGGATTTTACGATGATGTGGAAGAACTCAGCGACGAAGAACGCAAGGAGATGGCCAGGGCACCCTTCGACGAGGAAGGCTATAAAAAGTCCATCGGCGTCAAAGAGCTCAAAGGCGAGAAAGGCTATTCCACACTTGAACGCACCGGCATCCGGCCTTCTTTGGACGTAAACGGCATCTGGGGCGGATATACGGAAAAAGGAGCCAAGACCGTATTGCCTTCCGAGGCACACGCCAAGATCTCCATGCGCCTGGTTCCTCATCAGAACTCAGAAAAGATCACGCAACTCTTCAAGGACCATTTTCTGTCCATCGCGCCGGACTGCGTCAAAGTGGAGGTGCAGTTTCTCCATGGCGGCGAGGGATACGTGAGCCCGACCGACACGCCTGAATACCAGGCAGCCAGCAAAGCCTACGAGGAGAGTTATGGCATCAAGCCCGTACCCTACCGCAGCGGAGGTAGCATTCCGATCATCTCGATGTTTGAGCAAATCCTCGGCATCAAATCCATCCTGATGGGATTTGGCCTGGAAACCGATGCGATCCACTCCCCCAACGAAAACTATCCATTGTCCCAGTTCTATAAGGGCATGGAAACCATCCCGCACTTCTACAAATTCTTTGCGGAAATGAAGAAATAAAGCTTGTAGCTGATCTGATAAGGATTGATCCCGGGCAGCAGAAGCCCATATTGCTGTCCGGGATCCTTATTTAACCCCAAAATCATCCCAAGCTTTCAATAATCAGCGCATTGCATCCGCAAAACACCATTGCTGACAGGTCACTCAGCTTGCAGTGGGCCATTTTTCATGAAAAAATTTGGCTCAAACAAGAAAAAAGCCCTATTTTCGTGCCCTAAACCTTAAACATACGTATAAAACAAGAATCTTTCCCCATGGAGGTATTGAGGATATTTGATTTGTTGGACCGTTACGCCACGATGTGCCCCGAAAAGGAAGATGCGCTGGCAGGCAAGGATGACGGCAAATGGAAAAAGTATTCCACCCAAGAGTGGATTGATAGCAGCCGCCATGTTTCTTACGGGCTGCTGAAGCTGGGTGTTGAAAAAGGAGACAAGATTGCCTCCATCACCTTTAACAGGCCGGAATGGAACTTTCTGGATATGGGCGTACAGCAGATCGGCGCCATCCATATCCCGATCTACCCGACCATCAGCGACAAGGATTATGCTTACATCCTGGAGCATGCGGAAGTCAAATACGTATTTGTTGCCGGCGAAGAGATGTACCGCCGCATAAAAGAAATCGTGGCCGGGATCCCCGGCGTTCAGGCCATTTATACCTTCCAGGACCTTTTCGGCGAAAGGCACCTGCAGGAACTGATGGAGCTCGGCAAGTCCAATCCCGAGCCCGGGAAGCTGAAAGAGCTCAAGGATAGCATCCATACCGATGACATGGTGACCATCATCTACACCTCGGGGACGACCGGAACACCAAAGGGGGTGATGCTGACCCACGCGAACATCATCAGCAACTTCATGGCGGTTTCCTATATTCCACCTTACGGCCCGGAACACCGTGCGATGAGCTTCCTGCCGATTTGCCACATCTACGAAAGGATGATGAATTACACCTTTATTTACAAGGGGCTGTCGATGTACTACCTGGCCAACATGGGGGCAATTGCTGAAAGCCTGCGAGAGGTGCATCCGCACGTGTTTACCACAGTGCCGCGTCTGCTGGAAAAGGTGTATGACAAGATCCTGATGAAAGGCAGGGACCTCACGGGCATAAAAAAAATGATCTTCTTCTGGGCCAATAATGTAGGGCTCAACTACGAGATCGGCAAGGAAAGAAGGAACCCCTGGTATGGCCTGAAACTGAAAATAGCCCGCAAGCTGGTGTTTAGCAAGTGGAAAGCTGCCCTTGGAAAAAACCTGGACATTGTGGTGTCGGGTGGTGCTGCATTGCAGCCACGACTCGGACGCATATTCTGGGCTGTAGGCATTCGTGTCATTGAAGGGTACGGCCTCACCGAAACATCGCCTGTGATTGCCGTCAGCGATTTCAGTCCGAACGGAATCAAGTTTGGTACGGTAGGTCCCGTGCTGCGGGGGGTGCAGGTAAAAATCGCTGAAGACGGGGAGATCCTGGTGAAGGGGCCCAATGTGATGATGGGATACTATAAGGCACCGGAGCTGACCAGGGAGGTCATCGACGACGAGGGCTGGTTCCATACCGGCGACGTGGGTTTAATAGAACCTGAAGGCCAGCTGCGCATCACCGACCGGAAAAAAGTCATTTTCAAAACTTCTTTTGGGAAGTACATTCATCCCCAGGTATTGGAAAACGCCTTCAAAGAATCGCCATTCATTGATCAGATCATGGTGATCGGCGAAAATCAGCCCACACCGGCAGCCATCGTGGTGCCGGATTTTAATCACCTGCGCTCCTGGTGCGAGGTCAAGGAGATTCCATACACGACCAATGCAGAGATGATCGCCATGCCGCGTATCCGCAAGCGATTCGAAAAAGAGATCACGCATTACAACAAACGCTTTGGCAAGTATGAGCGGGTCTCCCGTTTTGAGATCCTCGACCACGAATGGGGCGTGGAAACCGGTCAGCTCAGCGCCACCCTCAAGCTCAGAAGGACGCACCTGATGAACACCTACGCTGAAGTGATCGAACACCTGTACCGTAAAAACGGCAATGGCAATAACAACAGGGAATGACCCCCCTGAATTCGGGTCAAAATATGTACCTTTGCCAGACAGACACCTTGCCAGCATGATCATCAAGTACAAACAAAATCATTTTTGACCGAAAATTGTTTTTGTTGCTATCTGATCAATCCCATTGCTTTTTTATGATCACTGGCTTAACCTCCAATCATGAAATAACGTATGAAGTTTGGCGTAGTGGTTTTTCCGGGGTCCAATTGCGACCATGACATGCTGTATGTCCTCAAAAAGAAGCTGGGACAGGAAGTGATGCCGCTCTGGCATAAGGAAAGGGATTTAAAGGACGCAGATTGCATTGTGCTTCCCGGGGGCTTTTCCTATGGTGATTATCTCCGTTCGGGTGCCATTGCTCGTTTTTCTCCCATCATGGATGAGATCATTCCCTTTGCACAAAAAGGCGGTTATGTCCTTGGGATTTGCAATGGCTTTCAGATCCTTTGCGAGGCCCACCTCTTACCCGGGGTGCTTCTTCACAATCCAAGCCATCGTTTCATCTGTCGCAATGCTTATATCACCAGCGAACACACCAACAGCCTGGTCACTGCCGCGACCCAACCGGGCGAGGCACTGAAGATCCCGATTGCCCACGGAGAAGGCCGCTATTTTGCACAGGACGATGAGCTAGACAGGATCCGGGAGCAGGAGCAGGTGCTTTTCCGTTATTGTGATGCCAATGGCCAGGTGACTCCGGAAGCCAACCCCAATGCTTCGGTGTTGAATATTGCCGGCGTATGCAACAAGGCGCGCAATGTGTTTGGCATGATGCCCCACCCTGAGCGGGCTGCTGATCCGGAGCTTGGCAATGAGGACGGCAAACGGATCTTTGAAGGGATCTTGTCAAAGCAGGCGACAACATGAGCAACGCATTGAAGCAGCATTTTGGCACACTGCTTCCTGAGGCGGGATGCGACGAAGCCGGAAGAGGCTGCCTGGCAGGGCCAGTCACCGCTGCCGCTGTAATCCTGCCTGAAAAATTCCTGCCTGAACTCAGGGAAACGCTTCAGGACTCCAAACAGCTATCCGCCGCCATACGCAGCAAGCTAAAAGCACTGATCGAAGAAAACGCCCTGGCCTACGCGGTGGCCAGCATTGATCATCAGACCATCGATGAGATCAACATCCTCAGGGCCTCCATTCAGGCCATGCACGACGCACTCCATAAGCTATCCCTTCAACCTGCCCACATCCTGGTAGACGGAAGGCATTTTGAGCCCTACGGCGACATCCCGCATGCGTGTATTGTAAAGGGAGACGCCACCTACCTGTCGATCGCCGCCGCATCGATCCTGGCCAAGGTGCACCGCGATGAGTTGATGACTGCCCTGCACCGGGAACACCCCGAATATGGCTGGATGAGCAACAAAGGCTACCCGACACCTGCGCACCGCCGGGCGATACTGACCCACGGGCTCAGCCCCTATCACAGGAAGAGTTTCAAGACGGCCATCCAGCACAAGATGCCCCTTTGATACGAGGCCGTGGTTCCATGCAGCCACCACACCGGCAAAGCAATGATTTACCCATAAAAACACAAGCATCTCTATGACAACAGAGGCATCAGAAAGGCACATCCATCGCATAGCAAAAGATACTGGAATAAACAGCAGCAACATCAAACAAACCTTGCTGTTGTTGCAGTCAGGGGCCACCGTTCCCTTCATAGCACGCTACCGGAAAGAGATGACGGGCTCGCTCGACGAAGTGCAGATCACTGCCATCAGGGATTTGCATCAGCGCCTGGAAGAGCTTGACAGGAGAAAAGACACGGTGTTGTCGACTATCGAAGAGCAGGGATTGCTAACAGACGACCTGCGGGCGGCTATCCTGGAGGCACCGGATCTTTCGACCCTGGAAGACCTCTATTTGCCTTACCGGCCGAAGCGCCGTACCCGCGCCACCATAGCAAGGGAGCGTGGCCTTGAGCCGCTGGCGAAAATTATGATGGCGCAGGGAGGCGATGATCCGGCCAGCAGGGCCCGTACATTTGTGGACCCCGCCAAAGATGTGGCTACCGTGGATGACGCCCTGGCGGGAGCCCGCGACATCATTGCCGAATGGATAAGTGAAAGTCCGCGGTCCAGGAATGCCCTACGCCGCCTGCTGGCAAAAGAGGCAATGATCACAAGCAAGGTGGTGGAAGACAAAAAACAGGAAGCAGAAAAATATACGTCTTGGTTCGATTGGAGCGAGCAGGCTTCGCGGGCGCCCTCTCATCGCATCCTGGCGATGTTAAGGGGAGAAAAGGAGGGCTTGCTACGGATCCGGATCACACCTGCAGAGGAGGAAGCCCTTGGTGCGCTGGAGCGCATCTTCATTAAACAAGCCGGTGCCATGGCAGATGAAGTGCTGACGGCCCTCAGGGATGGTTACAAAAGACTGTTGCTGCCCTCGCTCGAAACAGAATATCGTCAACAGCTTAAGGAAAAAGCAGATAAGAAGGCAATTGCAGTATTTGCAGAAAACCTGCGTCAGTTGCTTTTAGCCCCTCCCCTGGGCCAAAAGCGCATCCTGGCCATCGACCCCGGATTCCGCACGGGCTGCAAGGTGGTGTGCCTGGATGAGGAAGGACGACTCCTGCATAATGAAACCATCTACCCCCACCCGCCGGCAGGAAAAAAATCTGAAGCCATGGCCAAGATCAACAACCTGGCAGACGCCTACCGCATCGATGCAATCGCCATCGGAAACGGCACCGCCGGAAGGGAAACAGAACATTTGGTGCGTCGCATCCGGTTTGACCGGGAGGTCGTGGCGGTGATGGTAAATGAAAGTGGCGCTTCAGTGTATTCTGCATCCGATGTGGCCCGGGAGGAGTTCCCTGATTATGACGTGAGCGTCAGGGGAGCCATCAGCATTGGAAGAAGGCTCGCCGACCCACTGGCAGAACTCGTAAAAATCGACCCGAAATCCATCGGCGTAGGACAATATCAGCATGATGTGGATCAGAAAATGCTTCGCCAGGCGCTGGACGATGTCGTGGTAAGCTGTGTCAATGCCGTTGGCGTAGAGATCAACACGGCCAGCAAACAACTGCTGACCTACGTCTCAGGCGTCGGCCCGGCACTTGCTGCATCCATTGTAGCATATCGCAATGCCAATGGGCCGTTCCGTTCACGAAAAGCACTGATGGAGGTGCCCCGGCTGGGAGCCAAAGCCTACGAACAGGCAGCAGGATTTATCCGGGTGGAGCAATCCGACAACCCGCTGGACAAAAGTGCTGTGCACCCGGAAAGCTATTCCATCGTGGAAAAAATGGCCCGCGACCTGGGTGCAGGCGTAGATGATCTCATGACAAAGAAAACCCTCCGCGAACAGATCCTGCCTGAACAATACGCAAACGAGAAAACCGGGCTTCCGACCATCCTGGACATCCTCAAGGAGCTGGAAAGACCGGGGAGGGACCCAAGGGCATCCTTTGGCGAGTTTGCCTTTGACAAAAACATATTCCGGATGGAAGACCTGCACGAAGGAATGGTACTGCCCGGGATCGTGACCAACATCACGGCTTTTGGTGCATTTGTTGACATTGGTGTGCACCAGGACGGTCTTGTGCACATCAGCCACCTGGCCGACCGTTTCATCAGGGACCCCAATGAGGTGGTCAGGTTGCATCAGCATGTACAAGTCCGGGTGCTTTCGGTAGATGTGGAGCGAAAACGCATTGGACTGTCGATGAAGGGTGCATAAGCAGGATATGGGAGCGCATGGTGAAGGCATGCAGCCCGAGCTCATCAGGGAAACATGTGTCCAGCCGCCAGCGCAGCCACCATAAGCAGAAACAACACTTCGGCAAGCTTTTTTCGTTTCTGGCCTTCAAAGAAAACAGCCAGCGTCAGGGAAAGCGGGATCACCAGCATCGCATGATTGACCAGGAGGTGTTCTCCTGCCACAAAGAATGATAGCAGCGCCACCAGGACGGCCAGGTTGAGCGTCTTCATTCGTTTTCTGATCCGGATGGCTTTGGAAGGGATATGCAATAAACGGATAGATAGATAGGAGATTAGGGTCAGTAGGGCAAAAACATACATATAGCGTCTGTCGGCTGAGGTAAATGGGATGCTGAAGTCCAGCCAGCTTGCCTGATATTGTGTAAAGGAGAGGAAGGCCTGTTCATGCTGCGCGGTGAGCCACAATGCGATGAAAAGGAAGAATACCGGCATCATGAGTCCGGTGATTGCAGCCATGATGTATCTGAGTTTGCTTATGTTATAGATGGAGAGAGATCCCAGCAGAAGGATAAAAAATGACCATGCCGGAAAATAAAACAACCCTGCCAGCGATATCAGCGCCCCGGCGTTGAACACCTGCAACACCATGGCTTTCTCATCATACGTGTTGAGCATTTTATTAAAAGCCAGGATAAGAAAGACCCCGGCAAAAAGAGCCGGCTGTGGGGCAAGCATGTATGGCCTGCTGCCGATCAGCAGCAGAAAGATAAGGCCTGCCAGGGCCGAAAACCGGTTTTCCAGCACCTTGCTCGCAGCAAGGTGTGTGGCGAAAAAAACCTGAAACATGACCATGGCAAAGGCGATCAGTACGCCAACAAACGCCTGTTGCTGGAGAAAGGGAAGGATCAGTTCAAACAGCGGAGCATGGTTTACACCCACATATTCCAGGCTGGCTGACGGGTCCATGAGTGCCCGGCGCCACAAAACCACGCCACCCATAAGCAGGATAAATGGCGTGTACCACTGATGTTTATAAAAGATCCGCAACAGCATATGCAAGCATCAAGAAATGACTGGATGGATCAAATGTGCCGCAACAAGTCCTGGCCAATATCCCGGCGATAATATTTGCCTTTGTAGTCGATCAACCTGAGGTCACGATAGGCTTGTTCCCGTGCCTTCTTCAAGGTATTTCCCCTGCCGCAGACTGCCATCACACGACCGCCATTTGTCAGCAGCTTCTCATCGACCGACTTCATCCCCGCATAATACAGCAGGCTGTCGCTTACTTGTTCCAGGCCACGAATCTCGAAGCCTTTGTCAAAAGTGTTGGGATAGCCGCCACTGGCCAACACGACACATAAGGCATAATCAGGCGACAGTTTCAGCTTCGCCGCATCGAGATCCCCATCACAGGCAGCCTGCAGCAGCTCCGTCAGGTCACTATCAATCCTTGGCAGGATGACTTCAGCCTCCGGGTCACCCAGGCGCACATTGTATTCGATCACATAAGGGTCGTCCCCGCGAATCATCAATCCGAAAAAGAGAAATCCGCAGTAAACCATCTCTTCTTCCTTGATGCCCTGGATCGTAGGTTTTATAATGCGCTCCTCGATGCGCTGCATCAGCTCTTTGCCGGCAAAAGGAACCGGGCTTACCGCTCCCATGCCACCAGTATTGGCACCGGTATCGCCTTCTCCTATCCTTTTATAATCTTTGGCTGAAGGGAGGAGACGGTAACTCTTGCCATCCGTAAGCACAAACACCGACATTTCCACGCCCTTCAGATATTCTTCAATGACCACGGTATGGGAGGCCTGCCCAAAACGATCGTGTAACAGCATCCCTTGGAGCGTTTCTGTCGCTTCGATCTTTGTATCGCAGATCACCACCCCCTTACCCGCAGCCAGGCCATCGGCTTTCAGAACGTAGGGAGGGGCAAGAGCATCAAGGAAGGCCACTGCCTCCTCAAAATCGTCTTTGGTAAATGCCCTGTAGGAGGCCGTCGGGATCCGTTGACGTTCCATAAAAGCCTTTGCAAAGGCCTTGCTGCCTTCCAGCATGGCGCCCCGGGCATCCGGCCCGACAAAGCGGACCCCCTGCAGCCGCTCATCGTGTGCGAAATGATCCCGCAAACCCTTTACCAGAGGGGCTTCCGGGCCGACTACCACCATGCCTACGGCATGATCATAGACAAACTGTCCGATCCCCTGAAAGTCCATCGGGTCAAGGGAGATGTTCTTTCCACACAGGGCGGTACCTGCATTGCCAGGAGCAATATACAGCTGATCGCACAGGCTGCTTTCAGAGATTTTCCGTGCCATGGCATGTTCCCTGCCACCGCTTCCAATCAACAAAATGTTCATAGATAAAGCTTGTTGAGACGGCACCCCCCACGCACAAAAACAGCAAAAGGAATGCTTAACTGATCATATGCCTGTTTTCACCCTACCCATACATACCTGGGTTCACTTGCCGGAAAAGCACAGGCCGTTCATGTCTATGCATTGCTTCAGGCCGGTAAAAGTAAACCAACCCTCAAACAAAACATTCAAAATTACACAAAATATAGCGGTTACCGAAAGTATAATTTGCTAATTTTGCCTGAAAACGACGACGCTCCCGACACATTACATAACCCATTGATAAGAATTTGCCATGAAGAGCAAAATGCCAACAAATATTTATTCGGAAATTGGAGACCTGGAGGGCGTCATTGTGCACTCCCCAGGCAATGAGGTAGAAAACATGACTCCCGATAATGCTGAGCGGGCCCTCTACAGCGACATTTTGAATCTTTGTGTGGCACGCAATGAATACAACCAGTTTAAGGGAGTCCTGGACAAGGTTACCCGCACCTTTGAAGTAAAAGACCTGCTTGCTGAGATACTGAAAAACGAAAAAGTAAAGCAGGACCTTGTCAGGAAGGTATGCCTGCACGAAGGGGCAGACACCATTTGTGAGCATCTCCACGGCTTGGATTCAAAAAGCCTTGCGGATGCCCTTATAGAGGGCGTCCCCACAAGAAAGAACACCCTGACCGAATACCTCAGCAAAGACCGTTTTGCCCTAAAGCCGCTGCATAATTTTTTCTTTACCAGGGATGCGGCCATCTCGGTGTACGATAACGTCTTTGTCGGTGCCATGGCTTCTCCGGTAAGGTTGCGGGAGAGCCTCATCATGGAATCCATCTTTGACTTTCATCCCCACTTCAACACAAGGACGATCAACGCCATGGCCAATGATACACCAGCCCCATCGATTGCCATTGAAGGCGGTGATGTGCTTGTGGCAAAGGATGATGTGCTGTTATGCGGGATAGGCGCACGCACCACGCCCCAGGGGATCGATTTTTTGCTTCGCCATTTAAAAAACAAAAATGAGAAACAGCATATTCTGATTCAGGAGCTGCCTTTGACCCCGGAATCCTTTATCCATCTCGACATGGTATTTACACTGCTTGACAGGGATATTTGTATGATCTATGAGCCTATCATCATGAAGATGAACAAATATCAAACCGTACATATTTATGCCGAAGGGGGTAAGGTACAATTCATCAGAGAGGTCAAAAACCTGCCGGAGGCCCTCAAAAAGCTTGGCATGGAGCTGCGCCCGGTCCTCTGTGGCGGCAGCGACGACCAATGGGCACAGGAACGGGAACAGTGGCATAGCGGAGCAAATTTCTTTGCACTTGGCCCGGGAAAGATCATCGGATACGCCAGAAATGTGCACACAATCAAGGCTTTGGAAAAAAACGGGTTTGAAGTGATCCGTGCAAAAGACGTACTAAAAGAACGCGTTGACCTGAATGACTATTCGCGGTACGTTGTCACAGTGGAAGGCTCTGAGCTGCCCCGTGGCGGCGGCGGAGCCCGTTGCATGACCATGCCGGTGAGCCGTGCAGCCTTAGGATAAGCTCCATTGGCGGATTGATGGCGTCCGGGAACTGCACGAAGGATCGGATGAGCCGAATAAACCGACAGATCATCGCAAGCCCCGACTTTTCGACATTTGGACTTTTATACATTTAGACAATATGAAAACCATGAAGAAACACATTTTATTCACTTTACTGGCTGCAACCCTGGTCTTTGGCTGCTCCCCGCGACGCCCGGGTAACATCAACGTGGAACAAGCACATAACCCTGCTTCGCAACACATCATCGCGCCCGGCTTTGGCACCGTCGGGCTGATCGGCGATGGCATCATCGACATCTATTTTCAGGGTGAAGACCTGGATTGGCAGGTAGATGAGCAATCGCGTTTCCCCATCCCGGAAAACAATGAAGGCGTTCTGGGCATGGGGCTTGGCATCTTTGGCGTGATCATGAACAATACCCTGCATTTTTACAGCATGAACAACCAGAACGAATGGGAAGAGGAGGAGGAAATGCGTTTCAATCTGCCCCGGAGGTACGACCGGCTTACAGTAATGGGCATGCCCTGGCAGATAGGGGCTATCGGCATCGAAAATGATGGTGTGGTGGATTTCCATTTCCTTGACGATGACACCTGGGAAAAAAACGATGCAGCCAGCTTTGTGATCCCCGCCGACATCCGTGCCTACTATCCCATGGGAGAAATGACCATCGCCATTGCTGATGAGGAAAAGCTCGGACTATATTATTTTGCCCAGGACGAATGGGATTTTATGGACTTCGATCCTTTGATCCTCATCCTGCCGGATGATCATAAAGCCATCATCCCGATGGACAATCGCCTGATTGGCATTCTTTTCGACGAAAAGATGGATTTTTACCAGCTCGACCTGCCAAACGACAGGTGGGTGAATCTTACCGGTTTAGATTTCGAGTTGCCCCATTGACGAGTGGTTGTGCTCTTGAAGGGTTTCTGCAAGAAACCGAGCCG
>Ga0207421_10001307_pt1 | contig 32363 bp, 34 predicted proteins | sample SodLakKL_010_SED_4_FD_187542 | JGI IMG/M metagenome (GOLD analysis project Ga0207421, IMG submission 187542) | Alkaline sediment microbial communities from Lake Tanatar, Kulunda Steppe, Russia - 8KL_010_SED (SPAdes) (version 2) | ecosystem: Environmental > Aquatic > Non-marine Saline and...
GAGGATAACCACCCCGACGTTATCTTCCTCCAGGTTGAGCGCCATCCCGAAAACCTCACCGGGAAACTCCACCAGCTCCATCGACATACAGTCCTCCAGACCGTAAACATGAGCAATTCCATCACCCACATCCAGCACGGTCCCCACACCAACAGTCTTAAGCTCCGTTCCGTATTTTTCTATCTCCTGCTTAATAACCGAACTAATCTCTTCCGGTCTAATATTCATGCTCAATCCACTCCTATCTTACTGACAGGTCTGATATTGATGATCAACCTACTTCTAATTTTCTAACAGGTCTGCTATTCACGATCAACTCACATCTAACTCACTAATAACAGATCTGATATAAACAATCAATCTACCTCTACATACTGACAGGTCTGACATTGATGATCAATCCACCTCTGTGTCACTGACAGACCAAATATTCATAATCAATCCCTAACTCACTAACAGACTCAATATTAACGATCAATCTACCCCTAACTTGCTAACAGGTATATTTTCCAGTCTCTTCTTGAGCTGCTCAAGCTCATTTCTGATGCTGCCATCGATAACCTGATCGCCGACCTTGATCTGCAGACCGCCAATCAGATCCTCATCAACCCGGCTTGTCAGCTCTATCTGATAAGCAAAAATCTTCTCCAGCCGGGCCACAATATTTTCTTTAAGCTCCTCAGGCAGCCTGACAGCCGAAACCAGCTCCACCTCCAGGATCTCCTTAAACTCCTTGGTCCTGAGTTCAAAATCCCGGGCAATACTGATAAAAAACCGGATCCGGCGCTTATCGATCAGAAGCTGACAGAAATCTTGGGTCAGCTCATTTATCTCATCACCAACAATTTTAATAAAGGTCCGCTTCTTAATCTCAGGATCAATCCTGGGATGATAGAGCAGATTCTTAAAATCACCATTTTCCCTGATCAGCTCCCTGAGATTTTCTAAATCCCGGGCCACCTGATCCAGCTGATCCTGTTCTGAGGCCAGTTCAAAAATTGCCTGGCCATATTTCCTGGCAATTTCATTCTCGATCATTTAGCTTCACCCAGCCTGGCCGCTTCCAGATCTTCAATATATCTTTCAATCAGCTCCTGATGCTCCTGCTCATCCAGCTTTTCCCGCAAAAACTTGCTGGCAACCATCATGGAAATGCTGGCCACCTCCTGGCGCAGCTCATCGGCCGCTTCCTGCCGGGCCTGCTCAATTTCAGCCAGATTGCGCTCCTTAATCCGCTCAGCCTCTTCCCGGGCTTCAGTAATTATTTCCTGAGCCCGCTCTTCACCCCGGTCTTCAGCTTCATCAATTATCTGCTGGGCTTTCTGACGGGCCTGCTTCAGCTCATTCTGATGCTTCTCCTTGAGTTGATGGGCCTCTTCCTTCTGCCGACGGGCCTGCTCCAGGTCACCCTTGATTTTCTGGCGCCGGGAGTCCAGCATATTCATCACCGGTTTATATAAAAATCGTTTCAATAAATACATCAGCACCAGGAAGTTTACCACTTCCCAGAGCATCGTAATATTCAGGTCAACCAAATCCACTTCACCTCCAGATTATTAAAACTGTTACTCAGCAGCAGCTTTTTCAAATCCTGCCGGATTCTGTTTTTATGTGGCGATGTTTTTTTTGTGGCTACTGTTTTATGCAGTTTTTTATGCAATTGCTTTATGCGATTGTTTTAAGTGGCGATGGTAAAGATCAATACGATGGCAATTACCAGAGAATAGATACCTGTGGATTCGGCTACCGCCTGTCCTAAAAGCATGGTGGTAATAATATTACCCCGAGCTTCAGGCTGACGGGCCACACCTTCGACGGCCTTGCCGGCTGCGTAGCCTTGGCCCACACCTGGCCCTATTCCCGCTATCATCGCAAAGCCGGCGCCTAAGAGTGCTGCTGCACTGATAATTGTATCAATAACTTCTGGTGAAAATTCAACCATTGAAAATTCCTCCTTTTGAAATTTAAATTTTAGCTGTTTTGAATTGAGATAAACAATTCTACAAGATTGAGCATTAAAATGCTGTTATTTCATAAAGCCTGGCAGTCAGTAAAGCAGGCAAGTTAAGCCTGAAGAGAAGCCTAAAAAACTTAAAGAGAAAACTAAAGAAAAACCTAAAATATTAAATTAACCGGCAGTGAAGTTTTTTCAAGCTAATTGCTGAGCAGCTAATCCCGGCAGACCGCTATATAGGCGATAGCTATCATGCCAAAGATTAAAGCCTGAACTGCTCCTACAAAGAGATCAAACCAGGCATGCAGCGGTACAGGCAGCACCCAGGGAGCGGCGGAGTAAATCAGCATGATGATAATCCCTCCTCCAACCATATTTCCAAAGAGACGGAAAGAATGAGAGATCGGTTTGGCCAGTTCCCCAACCACATTCAAGGGAAAAAGAATGATTACCGGCTCGCCAAAACCTTTGAGATAGCCTAATATTCCATGCTTTTTCATGCCTTCATAGTGACTGACCAGAAAAACCACCAGCCCCAGACCTAAGGTTGTATTGATATCGGCGGTGGGATTTACCACACCGGGGATAAAACCTACCAGATTGGAAAGCCCAATAAAAAGAAAGATAGTAGCAATAAAAGGCAGCATCCTTCTGCCTTCACCTGGCATCATGGCCTCAATCTGCTCATAAATTAACTCAACTGTTAGTTCAGCAAAGTTTTGCAGACCCTCCGGCACCAGTTTCATCTCTCTGGTAGCCAGCCTGGCACCTATGATGATAACAATACAGACCACCCAGGCCCAGATCAGGGTATCGGTAATCGGCAGAGCTTCATTGCCAAAAAGATAGGTAACTACCTGTGGTCCTGGATCCATGCAAAAACCTCCTTTCCAGCTTAAATACAGTGATTATTCATCTGAGCAAAAAATTTAATAATAAATTATCATAAAAACAGGGTATCATAAGAGAGAGGTAAAAACAACAGAATTAGATACATCCCCATTTGAGGTTTGTTTCCGACATAGGTGGGGTGACAGCCGAAATTCGGTTTAAGTTAAAGCATAGATCTGTTCCTGGATCGAGGTGGTTTCAATTTCGAGCCGGTTATCCTCTCTCAATTATATCGGAACTGCTATCAGATGCTTGATCAGCAAAATATTTATCTTCAGAGTTTGGCAGATAGCTTTCAGAACTGTACTCCTGGTAACCCCTCTGCCTGTTTATAAGGTAATCCTTTATAAGCCGTGCCAGGGCTGAACCAATGATGGTGAATTTCAACAGGAGAAGCCCCAGAACCACTCCGGGAAAGCTCAAGCCGGGATTGCGCATGGCAACCGCCAGCACCACAAAATAAATTGCTAGATTAATCAGAGTACGGTTGCGGATGAATTTTTCAGCACCAGCCTGGTCCAACTTAAGAGCCCGGCGGCTGTTCAACAGCTTCAGCCGAAAGAGCAGCAAGCTAATCATAAGACCAAAGATAACTCCCAGGGCTCCGGCAATTTCTCCCTGCAGCAGTGCTGAGAGTATCAGCAAAGAACCCAGCAAAGCAGTCCTCTTTGATAAAATTTTAACAACCTTTTCCGGCTGCTCGGTAAAAAGATCAGTCATCATCAAATGCCCCCTGGATAACCTTATAAACAGTATAAAAGCCGGAAGCTACTCCAATCAGAAGCCCGGCTATCATAAAAATAGGTTCGGTTGTCAGCAGCTCATCGATTCTGGTACCCAGAAAATAGCCAATCCCAATCGAGATGACCATCAATAAACCCAGATAGGTAACAAGACTAACCGCCTGAAAAATCTTTCGCCACTCCTGCTGATCCATAACTACTGCTCCTTTTGAAGAGCATATTGATTTTTAACCACCGGCTGAAAGTTACATTCTTCCAGCATTACCTGTCAGATTCAGCTAATATATATCTTTCGAGATCAGCCTTAAAATTCCTGCCAAAAATAAAATAAATTTTGCTGACTGAGCCAGCAGTTTCCTTGAAACCATCAAATTTAAGCCCTTAATAAAAACCATAAATAATCATGATTGCCTTGATTCTAAGCATTCTGCTCCTGGTGTTTTTCCGAACGCAAAGAACTTCCCTCCCGGGGGAGGTCCACCGAAAATATTCCAATCCGCCAGCAGCTATAAAGCAGGAATGCTCCGGTCAACATAACCAGCAGGGTGCCGTTTTGCGAGTTAACCCGGCTGACCAGATAGGCTACTGCACCCAGAAAAATGCTCATACCATAAACTATAAAAGCTGACTGCCTCTGATCCCATCCCAGAGCAAGCAAACGATGATGAAGGTGGCCGTGGTCAGCTCTCCCGATGGGGCGGCCGTAATAAAATCTGCGAAGGATAGCAAAGGTTGTATCAAAAATTGGCACTCCCAGTGCAAGGATAGGAACAAAAAGGGTCATAGCTGCAGCTCCTTTTAAAGCACCCACAACCGAAACAGCAGCCAGTATATATCCAATTACCAGGGCTCCACTGTCACCCATAAATATATTGGCCGGATAAAAATTATGGGGCAGAAAACCTAGACAACTACCGGCAAGAGCTGCGATGATAAAGGCTGTGAAGAGCTGGCCCTGCTGCAAGCTAACAGCCAGCAATGTCAGAGAAGCAATCAGCGAGACTCCAGCTGCCAGTCCATCCAGTCCATCGATTAAATTAACAGTATTGGTCAGGCCAACTACCCAGAACACCGTGAGAGGAGGTCCTAAAATGCCGAGATAAATCATGCCCTCCTGCAGCGGGTGGCTTATAAACTGAATGCTGACACCAGAACCGACCAGGATTATTGCAGCAAAAATCTGGCCCAGGAGCTTTATCAAGGGTCGAAGGCCGTAAAGGTCATCCAGCACTCCCAGAATCATTATCAGAGTAGCACCAATTAAAATACTGCCCAGGTCCCGACCCGGTTCAGAACCCATCCTGCTGAAAACCGCCAGAAGAAAACCTAGATATATAGCTATTCCTCCCAAGTTGGGCACAGATCTGACATTTATCTTTCTCCGGCCAGGCTTATCAACAGCCTCAATTTTGAGAGAAATTTTACGCATCAAAGGAGTAACCAGATATGTAATTATTAAAGCCAGAAAAAAAACTTGAAGTTTTACTGACATGGCATAAACCCCTTATCTGCGGCAGGCTTTCTGCTGCCAGATATTTTATTCATGTATCAAGTATCATTACCATATTTATATTGCTGTCAATTACTAAAACTGGATGCAGAACTGCTATTTGGTTCCATATAATCGATCCCCGGCATCACCAAGTCCCGGCAAAATATAAGCCTTCTCATTCAACCTTTCATCAACTGCAGCAGTATAAATATCGACATCAGGATGAGTCTGCTGAAGTTCATCTACACCTTCAGGAGCAGCAACCAGGCACATAAACCTAATTTTCAATGGATTCCGTTTTTTAATGAAATCCAGGGCCGCTGCTGCTGAGCCCCCGGTGGCCAGCATGGGATCAACCACAATAAGTTCCCGTTCATTGACATCAGGAGGGAGTTTGCAGTAATATTCAACCGGTTTTAAAGTTTCGGGATCACGATAAAGACCAATGTGTCCTACCCGGGCTGTAGGGATTAATTTCAATATACCATCAAGCATCCCCAGTCCTGCCCGTAAAATAGGAACTACAGCCAGCTTCTTTCCGGCCATAACCTTGGCTGTTGTTTTTTGCAGAGGGGTTTCAATCTCAATTTCCTGAACCGGTAGTTCCCGGGTGACCTCATAGGCCATCAGAGTCGAAACTTCATCGGTCAGCTCCCGGAATTCTTTAGGACCGGTCTCCTCCATCCTCAATAAAGTTAATTTATGCTGTATTAGAGGATGGTCGATAACATGAACTTCACCCATCAATCCCTCATCTCCTTCTCCAGTTGCATAATTTTATCTACCCGGCGCTGATGGCGATCTCCTGCAAAATTCTCTTCCAGAAAAGCAGAGACAATCTCCCTGGCCAGCCCGTTGCCGAGCACCCGTTCTCCCAGGGTAAGTATATTGGCATTATTATGGCGGCGAGCCATTCTGGCAGAGTAGCAGTCCTGACAGCGGGCCGCCCTGATACCCTTTACCTTATTAGCTGCCATTGACATCCCTATTCCGGTGCCGCAGATTAATATTCCTAGCTCAACCTCCTGCAAAACTACAGCCCGGGCCACCTTCCTGGCATAATCAGGATAATCAACAGAATCCGGGCCATCGGTACCAAAATCAACAACATTATGTCCGGCCTCTTTCAACCAGCTGGTTAGATTTTCCTTTAAGGGATAACCGGCATGGTCACTACCAATCGCTAGATTCATTCTAATCCTCCTTCTATAATAATTCTTGCTAACTGGTAAATCTCCTGCCTGAGAGAAAAAAACAGGAATCCTCTCGAGAGCTGCTTGTAATATTTTTTTTAACTGCTCTCTGGTCTGGCGATAAACCTCTAAATCCCCTCCAATTGGATCCTCTACATTTTCACTGCTTCCAGTAAATTCACCCAGGGAAAAAATAATCTTAGATTCATCCCGGTAAGAAAGCCGCAAACGGTGGGCCTGACTTCCTGTCATGGTCAAAATCAAATCAGCTTCTCTGACCATTCTTTTTGAGAGCTGTTGACTCCTGTGAGCACTTAAATCCAGCCCCCTCTCCCGCGCTGCCCGGCGGGCCATTTCAGCTGCCCGCTGCCCGGGAAAGGCTGAAATCCCGGCCGAATCTATTATAAATTCTTCCTCTTCAGTGCTTAGATTTTCCAGCAGAACTTTGGCCAGAGGGCTGCGGCAGGTATTACCGGTACAGACCAGTACAATTTTTTTCAAATTCCAGCAACCTCCTCAACTTGTCCCCCAACAGGAAAGATCAATCCGGCGGCTGGCAGCCTTAACCAGTCTGTTCATTACTGCCTCTCCCAACCCCTCTGCCGGTACCGCTTCCACAAAAATTTCAGCAAAATCCTGCTCATCCAGCTCTCTTAAGAGTGAAAACAACCGGCGAGCAATCTGTTCCATATCTTTCCGGGGGCCCATGTCTTTTATTAAAAATTTTTTGCCGGAAGCAGAAAAACCAGACTGATATCTACTCTGCTGCTCAAGATTTTTCAGAGATTCAGCAGTCTCCCGGGAGACCAGGAGAGCCCAGGAAAATTTCAGGCCGCTGAGAAAATTAAAAATATCTTCCGGGCTACCCTCTTCCAGCAAAGTTGTGGCAGTTTTCGGGGCATAATGACGATACTTCATGCCCGGAGATCGGGGCTTAAGCTGAGATTCGTTGCTCTCCGCTTCTGTTTCTTCAGAACAGATCCCGCTCTTCCTGGATTTGCCGTTAGTTTCATATTTTTTAAAGTCGCGGATAACCTCGCAGCCTAAAGCTTCTTCCAGTTCACCCCAGGTTATCTGTCCTGGGCGTAAAATAGCAGGCTTCTCTCCGGTCAGATCAATCACTGTCGACTCAAGACCGATGGGAGATTCCCCTCCATCAATTATCAGGGGAATTTTGCCCTTAAGATCCAGCAAAACATGCTCGGCCCGGGTGGGACTGGGCAGACCAGAAGAATTGGCACTGGGGGCAGCCAGTACAAGTCCGGAAGTGCGAATAATCGCCCGGGTGATCGGATGAGAAGGCATGCGAACGGCAACGGTTTTAAGACCTGAGGTTGTAATATCCGGCACTTTAGAACTGCGGTGAAAAATGATTGTCAGCGGTCCGGGCCAGAATTTCTTTATCAATTTCCGGCTGGCATTATCTAACCTGCCGGCAATAACCCTTTCCAGATCAGAAACTGAGCCCAGATGGACGATCAAGGGGTTATCAGACGGTCGCCCCTTGGCAGCAAAAATTTTTTTTACTGCTGCGGGGTTGAGGGCATCTCCACCCAGCCCGTAAACAGTCTCGGTGGGAAAGGCCACCACTTCTCCTGCCCTCAAAAGTCGGGCAGCTCGAGTGATAGCAGGGTGCTTCAACAGCTCACCCTTTTTCAAATTTCCAGCTACTGTCAGCACCTCAGTCTGCATTATATTCACTGCCTTTCCAGGCCAGAATGATCCTATCCCTGCCTCCCCCATCCTTGTTCAACCTGATATCTCGCCAGTGGCTCTGACTGTCAGCTATCTCAAAAATCTCCTTAACCTTCTGCCCTTGATTATGACCTATTTCCAGGGCCAGCAGTCCCCCTTCCCTCAGAAGTCGGCCGGCCTGGGGGATAAGCCTGCGGTAGATCTTCAGCCCATCACTCCCGGAAGCCAGTGCCTCCCTGGGCTCCTGTCTGACATCTTTAGGAAGCTGTGATATTTCATTTTCCGGGATATAGGGAGGATTGGAAATGATCAGATCCAGCTCTCCCTTTCTCTCAGGCAGTAGGGGTTGCAGGAGGTCGCCCCGCAGCAGACCGGCTCTGGATTTTAAGTTAAAGCGTTCCAGATTTTTTCGGGCAACCTTCAGGGCCTGATCACTAATATCGATTCCGACTCCCCGGGCTTCCGGGAGATAATAGAGCAGGCTGACGAGAATGGCGCCGCTCCCCGTCCCTACATCTGCAAATTTAGGCTGCTGCCAGTCCTGGTTCTGGCAAAATTCCAGAACCTTCTCTACCAGTTCCTCGGTCTCTGGACGGGGAATAAGCACTCCCTCCTCAACAGTTAGTTCCAGAGACATAAATTCCCGGCGGCCGGTCAAATAACTTACCGGCCTTCCCTGAGCCCTTTCCCGAATTCTTTGACGATAGGCATCTAATTCCTGCTGATTCAAGGGATAGTCAAAATTCACATAGAGCTTAATCCGCTCGGTGTTTAAAAGATCAGCCAGCAGCACTTCGGCATCCAGCCGGGGTGATTCCACTCCCTGCTCTGCTAGATATTTTCTGCTCAGCTGTAAAATATTTTTAATGGTGCGGTTCTGAGCTTCCACCATTATCTGCTCCTTTTAAGAACTTATTTCGACAAAAAATTTTTAATTCAGCTCAAAAAGCTGCCAGATAGAATAGCAAAAATCCCAATATTTCCAGCAAATAAATAACCTGGTAATTTTTGAAAAGCCGGTAAATTAACAGCTTTCTCTTTAGAGCTTCTCCAGTCTTTTTTCCAGATCCTCGGCAATGAGAGGCTCTATAATCAAATCCAGTTCCCCGTCCAGAATCTGCTCCAGTTTATGCTCGGTCAGATTAATGCGGTGGTCGCTGACCCTGCCCTGGGGAAAATTATAGGTCCGAATTTTTTCACTGCGATCTCCACTGCCGACCTGGCTTTTTCGAGCCTCAGAGCGCTCCTCCTGCTGCTCCTGCTCCAGCTTTTCCTTGAGACGGGCCCGCAAAATCTTCATAGCCCGATCTTTATTCTTATGCTGGGATTTCTCATCCTGACAGGAAACTACCAGTCCGGTCGGTTCATGGGTGATGCGTACAGCTGAATCTGTAGTATTAACACTCTGGCCACCTGGACCGCTGGAACGATAAAAGTCGATCCGCAGCTCATTGGAATCAATCTCAACTTCCACCTCTTCAGCCTCGGGTAACACTGCCACAGTAGCAGTGGAGGTATGGATCCTGCCGCTAGACTCAGTGCTAGGCACCCGCTGGACCCGATGCACCCCACTCTCATATTTAAGATAACGGAAGGCGTTCTTACCCTCTACATTAAAGATTATCTCTTTAAAGCCGCCAACCTCGCTGGGACTGGAGGACATGGTCTGGACCTGCCAGCCCCGATTTTCAGAATATCGGGTATACATCCGGTAGAGATCCCGGGCAAAAAGAGCTGCCTCATCCCCTCCAGCCCCTGCTCTGATCTCAACAATAACATTCTTTTTATCATCGGGATCTTTGGGAATTAAGAGCTTGGGCAGTTCCTCCTGCAGGCTTTCCAGACGGGGTTTAGCTTCCTGAATCTCTTCTTCAGCCAGCCCGGCCAGTTCTCCATCTTCGCCCATATCAAGGATTTCCCGGGCCTCATCAATCTGCTGCTGGAGATCCCGGTATTCCCGATATTTTTCCACAACTTTTTTCAGGGCGGCATGCTCCTGCAGCAGTTTCTGATACTTCTGGCTGTCATTCATTACCTCGGGATCACTGATTTTTTTATTTAATTTTTTATATTTTTCCACAACCTCTTCCAGTTTATCTTCCAGTGTAGAAATATCCATCTTCTCACCTCATCATTTTTTAACCTCATGGCAGTGACGACAGCGGGCTTCATAAACTTCCTCTGCCCCCACCATAATCACAGGATCATCATAACTTGCCGGCTCTCCCTCGATCAACCGCTGGGTTCTGGTAGCCGGTTCTCCGCAGACCACACAGATGGCATGGAGTTTTTCGATATACTCAGCTCTGGCCATCAGTTCCGGCACCGGACCAAAGGGCTCACCGCGAAAGTCACGATCCAGACCGGCCAGTATCACTCTCTTGCCCCGATCTGCTAGCTCTTCTGCAGCTTCAACAATCCGGGGATGAAAGAACTGAGCTTCATCTATACCAACCACCTCGGTCTCTTCCCCGACCCGGCCTAAAATCTCCTCTGGATGATCAACTGCCAGAGCTTCGATGCTGTCTCCGTTATGAGAAACTATGCTGCTTCTATCATACCTGTTATCCAGAGCCGGTTTAAAAACCCGGGCTTCATGTCTGGCAATTCTTACCCGGCGCAGCCTGCGGATTAATTCTTCACTCTTGCCGCAGTACATCGGTCCGACAATTATCTCAATCCAGCCGCTTTTGCTGATTTTATACATTAGCCTACCCCCAGAGTTTTAATGAGCTAGTCAGCCTCTCAAGCTTGACTTTCTTTGTTTCTTATGAAATTAAAATCATTAAAGTTTATCAGAAAAAATCATTTATAAAAACTATTCCCGGATAAAACTATTATCGGAGTTCAAAAATAGCAGGATAAAATTCGCCTGGAGCAGGTTGCAAAAAAAAAGCAGAGCAATACCCTTGCCCTGCTCCAGCCGGTCTATTTATTTTGCTAATTATCCTCTGCTTTTACAGCAGTATCAGCTGCTTCAGCCTCTTCACTATCTTCCTCAGCCTCTTCGGCTTGAGAAGCATCAACCCGTCCATATTTTTCATTAAATCTTTCAACCCGTCCACCCCTGGCAGCAGTCCGCTGTTTGCCGGTATAGAAGGGATGGCAGCTGGAACACACTTCAACTCTGATATCTTCTCCGGTAGAGATAGTCTCATATTCCTCTCCACAGGCACAGTAAATCGTGGTGGAGCTGGTCTCCGGATGAATTCCTTCCTTCAAGATACTCACCTCTTTCCAACATTTTTTGCTAAACTGATTATATCACAGCCTTTTTTGCTATGCAACCAGTAATATCACACTTCGTTTTTATTATATCACTGCTTTTCAACTATTGAAAACTCTGCTAAGAGCTGACAGCAGTTCTCTGTTATTGTCGGTATTATTTATCTGGCGGATCAGGGTTTGAATTATCTCAGCTGGATCCATATCTGTGGTCTGGCGGCGGAGCTGCCAGATAGTCTGCATCTCTTCCTCTTCCAGGAGAAGTTCTTCCTTGCGGGTCCCGGAACGATGAAGATCGAGCGCGGGAAAGATCCGCTGCTCAGCCAGCCGGCGGTCCAGATGGAGTTCCATATTACCGGTGCCCTTAAATTCTTCATAGATCATATCATCCATCCGGCTTCCGGTGTTCACCAGAGCGGTGGCCAGAACGGTGAGGCTGCCGCCTTCTTCAATATTACGGCCAGCTCCGAAGAATCTTTTAGGAAAATGCATGGCGGTGGGATCGAGCCCTCCAGAGAGTGTCCTGCCGCTTGGCGGGGTGGTAACATTGGCTGCCCGGGCCAGCCTGGTAATGCTGTCCAGCAAAATCACCACATCATGGCGGTGCTCGACCAAACGTTTAGCCTTGGCCAGAGCTAGTTCAGAAACCTGAATATGATCATCAGCAGGATGGTCAAAGGTTGAGCTGACCACTTCAGCATCTACTGATCTTTCCATATCAGTAACCTCCTCAGGCCGCTCATCAATCAGGAGTATCATCATCTTAGCATCGGGGTAATTCTTCCGGATGCTGTTGGCAATTTTTTTTAATAAAATAGTTTTTCCCGCCTTGGGAGGAGAAACAATCAGCCCTCTCTGTCCCAGCCCTATAGGTGATATGATATCCACCAGCCGGCTGGAAACCTCACGGGGATGGTGTTCCAGTCTCAGCCTCTCCCGGGGATAGAGGGGAGTGAGATCCTCAAAATAGGCCCTTTCAGTTGCTCTTTCCGGGTCCTGATAATTGACAGCTTCAATTCTTAAGAGAGCAAAATATCTTTCATTTTCTTTGGGCTCTCTCACCTGTCCGGAGACCACATCACCGGTTCTGAGATCAAAGCGGCGAATCTGGGAAGCTGAAATGTAAATATCGTCACTGGAGGGAAGATATTTTGAAGGCCTGATAAAACCATAACCTTCGGTTTCTATAACCTCCAAAACTCCCTCGGCAAAAATATTGCCTCCCTTCTCAGTCTCCTGCTTGAGCAGAGCAAAAACAAGGTCCTTCTTTCGCATGCGTGTATAACCGGAAATATCACGTTCCTGAGCAATTTCATGCAGCTCGGTAATAGTCTTGCGCTCTAATTCAGAAATATTCAAGTGAAATCACCTGCTAGTAAATTTTAGTTAAAGGGGCAGAGCTGCTCCCGTAAAATAAAGAAAAAATATGGTCAGGAAATAGATCACCAGCAGCAGGGCAGCTCCCCAGCCCAGCCGGAAAATCGATTTTCGAGAACGGTAAAAAAGCCCCAGCATTATTACAACAGTCATTAATAGAGAAGAAAAGAGCGGGAGGAGATTAGCCGGACTTGAAGCAGCCAGCAGACTGCCAGGGAAAAATCCATCTATCCAGACCAGAATCAGCAGGTTAAACAAATTGCTGCCCAGCACATTCCCCACAGCAAGATTGAAAGCTCCAATCCTGAAAGCCGTCAATGAAGTCACCAGCTCTGGCAGAGAAGTCACCGCAGCCAGCAAAACCGGTCCCAGAAAGGTGTGACCAAGGCCGGTAACTATTGCAAGTTCATCAGCAGTGGTGGTAAGCCGCCTGCCAGCAAGCAGAATAACAACTGCCGCCAGAGCAAAAATCCAATAGGACTGTTTCAGAGTAAAACGGGGTAAGAAAACACTCTCCGGTTGCTTATTATCAGAAGGACCTGAAAACTCCAGAGCAAGATCTGCAGAAAAGTCTTCAGTTTCTCTAGAAGAATGGCGGTTTTGATAGCGGTAAATAAGGCGCAGACCCAGGAGATAGGTCAAAATCAGGAGCAGACTTTCGGGACCAATCCAAAGAGGTAGAGGAGTGATTCCCATGATGGTGTAGATAACCAGGGCAGTTCCAATCAGACCGCTCATCAACAGCATCAGCATCCCCGGCATAATTTGAGCCATATTAACCTTAAGCATCATCGGTCCCGGTCCTTCCAGAAGATCAATTAAAGCCAGAACTGCCAGATTAAAAATGCTGCTGCCCAGAATATTACCTAAAGCCAGATCCGGAGCTGAAATTAGAGCAGCCGTACTACCAGTAACCAGTTCCGGCAGAGAAGTAGCTGCTGAAAGCAGTAAGATGCCTGCCAGCAGCTGGCCCAGTCTGGTTTTTTCAGCAATTACCTCAGCAGCTCTGGTAAGCATAACTCCGGCAGCGATTATTATAGCAGAAGATACTATGAATACCAGCCAGAGCAAGCCGATCACCTGCTTTCAAAAAAGGCCCTGCCTCTATCTGAGAGCAGGGCCTGTTAATAGTCAATTTTACCAGGCTTTGCCATTGCTGCCAAAGGCCCGAATCTTTTCCTTAACCTTTTCAGTCATAGCTTCCCGGGCAGGACCGCAGTATTTGCGGGGATCATAAAGCTCGGGATCATCAGCCAGCACTTCTCTTAATTTAGCGGTAAAGGCCTGCTGAAAATCAGTATTAACATTGATTTTACGAATTCCCATACCAATGGATTTTTGGACATCGGTATCAGGAACGCCTGAAGCTCCATGTAGTACCAGAGGAACATCTACCTTCTCATTGATAGCCTTTAGACGGTCAAAATCCAGCTCGGGATCGCCTTTATAGACACCGTGAGCGGTTCCAATTGCTACTGCCAGGCAGTCAACTCCGGTTCTTTCCACAAATTCCACAGCTTCATCGGGATCAGTCATGGCAGCTTCTCTTTCAGTAACAGTAATTTCATCTTCACTGCCAACCAGCCGGCCCAGTTCAGCTTCTACCGTAACTCCGACAGCATGAGCAGCCTGAACTACCTCTTTTGTCTGAGCTATGTTCTCTTCAAAGGGGTGTTTTGAGGCATCAATCATAACAGAGGAATAACCCTTCCTGATGCACTTCATGGCGGCATCAAAGCTTCCCCCGTGATCCAGATGCAGGGCAACAGGAAGATCGGTGTTTTTCAAAAATCCTTCCACCATACCTATGACATGATCCATGCCCATATATTTGATGGCACCTTCACTGGTTGCCAGAATCAGAGGAGATTTTTCCTCTTCTGCAGCCTGAATTATAGCCTGCAGTGATTCTAAATTATTGACATTAAAACCTCCAACTCCATAACCTTCTTCATCTGCTTTCTGTAAGATTTCTGCCATTGGTACCAGATTCATACTTTATCACTCCCAGTTTTAATATTTGCTTTCCAAATCTTCCTCAGCGATATTAAGGAAACAGCCGGTAAAATCTGGCTGTTCTCCAGACTGTTGGATAAATCTTTATTTTACTGCTGCACTCCTTCGTATTGTATCGAAAAGCTTTAATTATTTCAAGTTAAATTGAGCACAAATCTCTTTTCTCTCAAAAAGCAGAGCCAGATAACCAAAAACTCTCTGCCGAAATCAGCAAAATGTCAACAGCAAAAAAATATAATACCAAGGTATATTCAGATTTAATCAATTATGGCCTAAAAATTAAAAGAATTTCTTTAATTAGAAAAAATCAGGGGCCGGAATTATGGGGCGAGGTATTGGTTCTGTATCTTAGTAGCAGATTATCAAAGCTTTCCAGTCTGCTTATATCATGGGGAGAGCTGGCAGGAATGGAAAGTGCTCCGGTGCAGACCTGACAGGACAGAACTATCTGCTCGGATAAAAGCTCAATATTAACTTCCCGGGAGCCGCATTCGCAATTTAAATCGCCCCGGGCAGCAAAATCGTGAAGGATATCAAGGGCTGTCAGCATAACTTTAGGATCAGCAAAATCATCAAAACCCAGGCCATCTGTTAAGAGCTCAAGTTCCCGCTGCTGGCGATCTATTTCATGCTGGAGCATACCATAGGGACCGTAATAACCAAGATTCAATCTGGTTCTGGGACAGCTTAATGTTTGAACTCTGGCAGAGTTCCAGACCCGTTCTTCGGGAATAGATATTTCATGGTGGCGGCCGCAGGCCAGGCAATAGGGTCTGACAATAAAATTTCCAGCAGCTCGCTGGACTTCAATCTTATTATGACCGCATTCACAATCCAGATATATCTTGATATTCCCGGAAAGTTGAAAGATATTTAATTGATGGGTCTCCAGCTTACCGCAGTCAGAACAGCGTAGAGCCAGAGATGCTATCTTCTCTATTATCATAATTTCAGAACCAGGATTTTTAATCTTCCAGTCCCTGGGCACCTCCCTGTATTTTTACTTATTCTGCACCATCCGGTAAAATCCTCTTTTCCAGATAAAATTAATTAACCTTCCAGGCTTGCCATTCGAGAAGGTAGCTTTTCCCCCAAGTTTCTCGACAGCAGGTAGCTGCCTCTAATTTACCAAGTTGCCTCATAAAAAAACCGACCGGAAATAACCCGGTCGGGGTTCAAAATTATATAAATAAAGGTCTTTACAAAGGCTAAATTAACAGAGAGCTTTAGCTGATTGCCGTACAGGAAATTTCAAGTTTGGCATCCTTGGGCAGACGGCTGACCTCAACAAAGGCCCGGGCCGGGGGGTCATCTTCAAAATAGCGGGAATATATTCGGTTAATTTCAGCAAAATCCTCCAGGTCCGCAGCATAGATATTTACCTTTACAACCTGAGATAGAGAACTTCCCGCTTCAAGCAGGATTGCTTCCATATTTTTCAATACCTGTCTGGTCTGCTCTTCTACGCTTCCAGTCAAAAGTTCGCCTTCCGATGTCAGGGGAAGCTGTCCTGAGACAAAGACCAGCTCCCCGGCTTTTACTGCCTGAGAATAGGCTCCAATGGCAGCTGGTGCTTTATTAGTGATGATAATTTCCCTATTCATTTACCAATCACCTTCCCTGAAACTCAATTTTTTCTTTCCTGAGAAAGGCCTGCAAACCCCGTTTCTGATCCTCGGTACCAAAACAGAGGGCAAAGGCATTAATTTCATAGGAATCACCCTTCTCCATCCCCTCTTCCAGGCCGAAGTTTACAGCTTCCTTGGTCAGTTTCAAAGCCACCGGGGCCTGGCCTGCTATTTCCCGGGCCAGCTCCCGGGCCCTTTCTTTAACCTGATGATGTTCAACAATTTCATTAATCAGACCCATATCCAGAGCCTGTTCTGCATCTATCTTTCTGCCGGTATAGAGAAGTTCCTTGGCTTTTCTCACTCCAATAAGTCTCGCCAGCCGCTGGGTTCCGCCATATCCGGCCATAATACCAAGTCCTGCCTCAGGCTGGCCAAAAACTGCTTCCTGGCTGGCAACAGCCAGATCGCAGGCCATCATAAGTTCATTTCCACCTCCCAGACAGTAACCATTGACAGCGGCAATCACCGGTCGGGGAAACTCTTCAATCTGCTGCATTAGCTGATGGCCATTCCGGGAAAACTCCCGGGCTTCACTCATAGAGAGCTCCTTCATTTCGGCAACATCAGCCCCGGCAATAAAAGATTTATCTCCCGCCCCTGTAATTATCAGCACCCTGATCTCAGCCTCTTCCAGCTCCAGCAGAGCCTTCTTTAATTCAGAAATTACAGCAGAGTTCAAAACATTGTGCTTCTTTTCCCGGTCAATATAAAGTTCTCCAATCCTGTCAGCAATTTCTATCCTTATATTTTTAAATTCCTTCACCAGCATCTCCTCCTTCTTCAAGCTGTCAGTAATTTTACCCGGTTAATATAAGAGGCATGCTCCCTGCCCAGCGGCTGCAAAACAGGAAAGCGAAAATTTTAGTCTAATTTTTAAGAGAAGTAAGAGAAGTTTCTGAAGTTAGCGAACCTCAATCAAGCCAGGAAAATAAAGAAGTGTTACCTTTAGCATAAATCATGTAAATCCAAACAGCAAAAGAAATTTTTAGCTGTAGCTGTAAAATCCCTGTCCAGTCTTGCGGCCCAGCTGGCAGGCCCTGACTTTCTGACGCAGCAGTGGACAGGGGCGATATTTGTCCTCTCCCAATTCCTGATGGAGGGTCTCCATTATGGCCAGACAGACATCTATACCTATCATGTCAGCCAGTGCCAGAGGTCCGATCGGATGGTTGGCACCATTTTTCATAGCTGTGTCAATATCATCAGCCGAAGCCACTCCTTCCTGCAATAGAAAGACAGCCTCATTGATCATTGGAATCAAAATCCTGTTGACAATAAATCCAGGAGACTCCTGAACTTCAACCACAGTCTTCCCGGAATCAGCCACAAATTCCCGGCACTTTTCTACAACCTCAGCAGAGGTGGTCAGCCCGCGAACTATTTCCACCAGCTTCATCACCGGTACAGGGTTGAAGAAGTGAATTCCCAGCACCCTTTCCGGATTGGCAATGCTGGTGGCAATTTCTGTAATGCTGAGAGCAGAGGTGTTGCTTGCCAAAATTGTGTCATTCTCGCAGATGGTATCAAGGTCCTGAAATATTTTCTTTTTTACCTCCATTTTCTCACTAGCAGCTTCAATTACCAGTTCTCTGTCCCTGAAATCCTTGAGGTCGGTAGTTATTTCTATATTATTAAGTGTTTTCTGCTTATCATCAGGGGTAATTCTCTCCTTTTCCACACTGCGAGTTAAAGTTTTATCTATGCTTTCCAGCGCATCTTCCACATACTGAGTCTTAATATCATGAAGTATAACCTGAGAACCTGTTCCTGCTAAAAACTGGGCAATCCCTCTGCCCATAGTTCCAGCTCCCACAACACCAATCTTTTCCATGATTAAACCTCCTTAAAATTTATTTTTCCAGCCTAACAGCCAGTTCAGCAACTCTTGCCCCCAGCCTTCGGGATAAATCCCCGGCTCTTTTATCCTCAGATATTTTCTGCCAGCCGCTGTCAGTCTGCAGAGCACCGGTGACAAGATTTGGCTCTGTGCGGGGATCCCCGGCGGCTCCAACAACCAGCATGCCCTGCAGCAGGGCATAATAATGCAGACTGATAATAACCTGTCCGGCTCCACCCTCCTTAAGTCCGGAAGTGCTTAAAGCAGCAAAGGGTTTATCCTTCAGCTGATGGCCCCGCATCTTTAAATAGCGGGTCCGATCCAGGAAATTTTTCATAACCCCCGGAACTGCACCAAAATAGGAAGGAGCAGCAAAAATTAACCCGGAGGCTTCCAGCAGATTAGAAGTAACCTTTTCCAGTTCATCGGTCTGCACACAGCTCTCTTCCTTTATGCAGCTGTTACAGCCCCGGCAGTGTTTAATAGTTCTATCTGCCAGCTGAATCAATCGGGTATCAGCTCCACTCTGACGAGCACCTTCCAGGGCACCTTCCAGCAGATATTCAGTACCCTGCTGCCGGGGACTGCCATTAACTCCCACAATCAGCATCAGCCATCCCTCCGATCAATTTTTTAGCTGCCGGTGCTAAATTAATCATCATCGATAAATCCTTTCAACTTCTGAAATCTTTCTACATGTTCAATATTTTCAAAACAAACTCCAAAGGCCTCGGTTTCATAGCTGCTACCGGCAAAACGCCCCTCTCTGAGACCATTATTAATGGCCTCCTTAACCAGTCCCACAGCCTGACTGGAGCGGCTGGCAATATCGCCGGCCAGCTCCCGGCTCGATCTCAGCAGATCTCTGGGGGTTACCAGCCTGTTGACCAGACCAATTTCATAGGCGAGACTGGCATCGATAATATTTCCGGTAAAGAGCATCTCTTTAGCCCGACCTACCCCGATCATCTGCGGTAATCGCTGAGTACCATCAAAGCAGGGAACCAGCCCCAGTTTAACCTCTGGCTGGCCAAAACGGGCCCGGCTGGAAGCCAGTCTCAGATCGCAGGCCAGGGCAATTTCCATTCCTCCTCCCAGAGCATAACCATTTACCGCCGCAATAACTACCTGGTTGGTCTCTTCAATTAAATTACAGATATTCTGGCCCAGGCGGGAAACCTGGCGGGCTTCATCAGCAGAAAGCTCTTCCAGCCAGTTAATGTCAGCCCCAACTGTAAATGAACGAGAACCCCGTCCGGTCAAAATTGCTACTGCTATTTTGTCATCCTGAAAAACCTCCTGCAGGCCTTCCTTGAGCTCCAGCAGCATTTCGTGATGATAAGCATTGAGCACCTCAGGTCGGTTCAGGATGACCTCTGCCAGAGGTTCATCTCTGGTGATGGTAATATATTGATAACTCATTATCCAGGCCTCCTCCAGCCGGTAAAAATATTCATGGGAATTTCACTGTTGATAACTGTTAGAAGTTTAAAGACTGAGCTTTCCGGAAAATCTTTTAAAAAATTAAATTCAGTCTCTCTCAACCACGGTAGCAACTCCCTGGCCACCGCCAATGCAGAGAGAAGCCAGCCCGTAGCGGCTGTTCCGTCTTTTCATTTCATGCAGCAGTGTGACCAGGATCCGTGCTCCACTGGCCCCGATAGGATGACCGAGAGCAATTGCTCCACCATTAACATTAACAATTTCAGGAGCAATATCTAGTTCAGAGAGAACAGCCAGAGACTGAGCAGCAAAGGCTTCATTAAGCTCCACCAGATCCAGCTGGGATTGTTCTAATCCTGCCTGTTTTAGGACCTTTTTAATCGCCGGAACCGGACCAATCCCCATGACAGCAGGATCAACAGCCGCTGCAGACTGAGCGGTAATCTCTGCAAGAGGTTCCAGCCCAAGCTCTTCGGCCTTTTCTCCACTCATAACCAGCAGAGCTGCTGCTCCATCATTAATTCCCGAAGCATTGCCGGCTGTTACTGTACCGTCCTTTTTAAAAGCTGGTGGCAGTTTAGCCAGACCTTCGGGAGTAACGCCCTTGCGGTAATATTCATCTTCAGCAAATATTTCCGGCTCACCCCGGCGTTGAGGCACTTCGATTGGGGTTATTTCTGCAGTAAACCTGCTCTCTTTCCAGGCTTCTTCAGCTTTGTTCTGACTTTCAGCAGCAAATCTGTCCTGTTCTTCCCGGGAAATATTATATTTTTCAGCCAGATTTTCAGCGGTGATCCCCATATGGTAGTCATTAAAAACATCCCAGAGACCATCATTTATCATAAGATCGATGGTTTTACCGTGTCCCATCTTGCTGCCCCAGCGATTGTCAGGCAGATAATAACCTGAGTCGCTCATGTTTTCCATTCCTCCGGCCACCACTATTTCATTTTCTCCCAGCATAATACTCTGAGCTGCCAGATTAACTGATTTCAGACCGGAGCCGCAGACCTTATTAATAGTCATAGCCGGAACTGTATCAGGGAGACCGGCTCCCAGGGCAGCCTGCCGGGCGGTGTTCATCCCCTGACCGGCCTGGAGAACCTGGCCCATGATTACCTCATCTACTTCCTGGCTGGCAACTCCAGCTCGCTCCAAAGCCGACTTGACAACCTCAGCCCCTAGGTCAGCAGCCTCTATCTTTTTAAGACTTCCTCCGAATTTTCCGATGGCAGTTCTGACGGCAGCGGTGATTACTACTTTCTTCACAGATATCTCCTCCTGTCAATTGTTATTTTTGATTTTTCTCTCTGACTTTGTTAAAGCAGCTTCAATATAACCGATAAATAGCGGATGAGCTCGACTGGGACGGGAAGTGAACTCCGGATGAAACTGTACTCCGATAAACCAGGGATGTTCGGGAATTTCGACTATTTCAACCAGCCTTTCATCAGGAGAGAGGCCAGCCATCTTAAGACCAGCTCTGGAAAGTTCGGGACGAAACTCGTTATTAACCTCATAACGATGGCGGTGCCTTTCATATATTATCTCTTCCTGATAAAGACTTCTGCTGATGCTATCGGCCTTAAGCTTGCAGGGATAAAGGCCTAGGCGCATAGTCCCTCCCTTCTCTTCAATATCCTGCTGCTCGGGCATCAGATCAATCACCGGATGGCCGGTCAGCTGATCAAATTCACTGCTGTGAGCATCCTCAAAACCTGCAATCTGCCGGGCAAACTCTATCACTGCACACTGCATTCCCAGGCAGATCCCAAAGAAAGGAATTCCTTCCCGGCGGGCCAGGCTGACAGCTGAAATCATCCCTTCAATGCCCCGTTCACCAAAACCTCCCGGCACCAGGATACCGTCCATTTCCTTAAGATTATCAAGCTTGGTCTCGTCTGACTGCAGCTCTTCGGAACAGACCCAGTTAATTTCAACCCGGGTATTATTTTTTACCCCGGCATGGTCCAGAGCTTCACTGATGCTGAGATAGGCATCAGGAAGTTCAACATACTTGCCGACAACAGCTATTCTGACACTGCTGGTAAGACTCTTCATCCTGCTGACCATTTCCCGCCAGTCCTCTAAATCAGGACTTCCGGCTTTTTCATTTAACTCCAGCTGTTCGATAATAATATCGGAAAGGCCGCCTTCTTCCAGGTGAAGAGGAACTTCATAAATATGTTCAGCATCCCGGGCTTCTATTACCGCCCGGCGCTCAATATCACAGAAAAGAGCTATTTTATCTTTGACCTCTTCCGTCAGCTCCCGATCAGAGCGGCAGATAATGGCATCGGGATGGATACCAATACTGCGCAGCTCTTTCACGCTGTGCTGGGTGGGTTTGGTCTTTAGTTCTCCGGCAGTTTCCAGAAAGGGAATGAGGGTACAGTGCAGATAATAAACATTTTCTCGACCGAGATCACCCTTCATCTGTCGGATGGCTTCCAGAAAGGGAAGCCCCTCAATATCTCCCACAGTTCCTCCAATCTCGGTAATAACAACATCAACCTCCCCCTCCCGACCAACCCGGCGTATGCGGTCTTTAATTTCATCAGTAATATGGGGAATAACCTGGACTGTTGCTCCCAGATATTCCCCCCGTCTTTCCTTGCGGATTACCGAGCCATAAATCATGCCGGTAGTTACATTATTATTCTGGCTGAGATTGGTGTCAATAAAACGCTCATAATGTCCCAGATCAAGATCGGTTTCAGCTCCATCGCTGGTTACAAAAACCTCTCCATGCTGATAGGGGCTCATAGTGCCGGGATCCACATTGATATAGGGGTCAAACTTTTGAATGGAAACCTTCAGGCCCCGGCTTTTCAGCAGGCGACCCAGTGAGGCAGCGGTGATTCCCTTACCCAGAGCTGAAACTACCCCCCCGGTGACAAATATGTATTTGGTCATTGAGACTCACTCCTTCCAGGGAAATTACATCTGTTCTGGAGCTGAAACCCCGATAACCTCCAGAACATTTCTCAGTACAATTCTGGCAGCTTCAACCAGCTTAAGACGGGCTAAGCTCAATTCTCGATCCTCAGTTATCACCCGGCATTTATTATAAAAGACATGAAAGGCTCCAGCCAGTTCATGAGCATAGGCTGCCACCAGGTGGCAGGCCCGCCGTTCAGCAGCAACTTTGAGCTCTTCGGGATAGCGGGCCAGCAGCTTTAAAAGCTCAATCTCTTCTTCAGTCTTTAAAAGAGAAGCATCTCCCTTCTCTATCTCTTCCGACAGCTTTCCGGCATTATCTTTAATGCTCATAATTCTAGCATGGGCATACTGGATATAATAAACAGGGTTTTCAGTTGACTGCTTTTTTGCCAGCTCCAGATCAAAATCAAAATGACTGTCAGTGCTGCGCATACTGTAAAAATAGCGGGCGGCATCCCGGCCGACCTCTTCCAGAACTTCTCGCATGGTGACAAACTCCCCGGAACGTTTTGACATAGGAACCTTTTTACCCTCCCGCAGCAGGGTAACTATTTGAACAATAATAATTTCCAGGTTATCCCGTTCATAACCAAGAGCTTCCATCACAGCCTTCATTCTCTCAATATAGCCATGATGATCTGCTCCCCAGACATTGATTAAGTGCTGAAAACCCCTCTCCATTTTGTTCTGATGATAGGCAATATCTGCTGCCAGGTAGGTGGGGCTGCCATCTGATTTAATAATCACCCGGTCTTTATCATCACCAAAGGCTGTGGATTTAAACCAGAGAGCCCCTTCCTTCTCATAAACATAACCTTTCTCCTTAAGTTCAGCGCTAACCTCCTGGATTTTGTTGTTTTCATGGAGTTCTCTTTCACTGAACCAGTTATCAAAAGTAATCCCGAATTTCTTTAAATCCTGGCGAATTAATTCCAGCATCTGTTCTAAGGCAAATTCACGAGCAATAATAAAAGCCTCTTCCTCCGGTTTTTCCAGCAGTTTGCTGCCATGCTCCTGCTTTAATTCCCGGGCTATATCAATAATATAATCACCCCGGTAACTGTTTTTCGAAAGGGTAATTTCCCGGCCAAAGAGCTCCTGATAGCGAAGATAGGTTGACTCTCCCAGCAGGTCAATCTGATTGCCGGCATCATTAATATAATACTCCCGATAAACCTCATATCCCGCCCGTTCCATAATGCTGGCCACCACATCACCTACAACTGCTCCCCGGCTGTGGCCTACATGGAGTGGTCCGGTGGGATTGGTGCTGACAAATTCCAGCTGCACTTTCTGACCCCTGCCCTGATTGGTCCGGCCGTAATCCTGACCGGCTTCTAAAATTTTATCAAGAGCTTCAGCCAGCCAGTTATTATTTAAAGTTAAATTTATAAAACCCGGACCGGCTACTTCCACCTTCTCCAGAAGCTCAAAATCCAGGCTTTCTGCCAGATATTCAGCAAGCCTGCGGGGATTTTCCCCCAGTCTGCCAGCCATTACCATAGCCAGATTGCTGGCATAGTCTCCATGGCTTTTTTCTCTGGGCACTTCCACCTCCACAGGAGGAAGATCGATCTCTTCCTGACCCCTCTCCTGCAGCATTTCTCTCCGGGCTTTTTCCAGGGCGGCAATAAGATTCTCCTCCAGCTGCCCCACAGGATTATAATGCATGGTATGGTTCTCCTTTCTTCAGACTGTTAAAATTAATATTAGATCAATATAATAGAAAACCTTAAAAATTATAGCTCAATTTCTGCAGTAAGCTTCGGGGTTAAAGGGTAAAAAATATGTAACAGCTCTTTCCAAAATTTACTGAAAATGCAAAGCAGAAATATAAAAACCTCAATTAACTATATTTTTTCCCGCCCAAACTCTTCAGCCTCGTCTGAGGATTTAAGGGTGGCGAAGTCTTTGACTACCATCCCCTGCTTCTCCATCTCGTTCATCAGCTCCCGCAGCGCTCTGGTGTTGCCAAATAAAGAAGGTTTTAAAAAGGCCATTGACTCCTGACCCACAGTTCTTTTGCAGCGGGAAAAGGTCTCTCCCATGACCTGAGGCGGCCTTCCCTTGATCAGACCCTTCTTTTCACTTCCAACAACTACCAGATCATAGGGATGAAAGCTAATATCTTTGCCACCGGCTCCGCTGGCAGCAATCAGATCAACGCGGTGCCCGCCGGTTTCTGCTCCTTTTTTTATCTCTTCAGCCAGCTGCTGAACTTTTTTATCCGGGGAATGTAAAATCAGGATTTTTTGCACTTTTCTCCGCCCCTTTCTCATCAGCAATTTTCTTGCAAACCTGAAGAAATTATATCATAATCCTGTCTCAAAAACAAAGTGCATAAAGCAGGCTCTGCTTAAAAGCCAGAGTAATAAAAAAAAGACGGCCTCCAGGCAGTTAGAACAACTGCCGGATCCGCCTTTTAAATAACTGCTAATTTTTAAGAAATTTAACTGGCTTCCAGTTCCAGCTTTTTGATAAGCCGGCCCTTGGGCATATACCCCACGATTTTTTCCTTAACTTCTCCCTCTTCAAATATAATCATAGTCGGAATGCTCATAACACTATATTTGCCTGCCGTCTCCTGATTCTCATCTACATTCAGCTTGCAAACCTTGAGTTTTTCCTCATAATTATCGGCAATTTCATCAATTACCGGCGCTACCATCTTACAGGGCCCACACCAGCTGGCCCAGAATTCTACCAGCACCGGACGCTCCTTTTCATCCAGCACCATCTCTTTAAAATTGTCATCGGTTACATCAATTGGTTTTGTCATTTAAAATCCCCCTTGTAATATAATCTAGCACAGGCTAAATTCTTTTCACTGGATTTAATCCAGATAAAACAGCTGCTTGATAAAGCCTGGCGAAAAACAGAAAATGGAAATATCATCTATTATTCCAGAAAGCTTGTTATTTTTTATTATATCGTATCTGACCTTAAAGTATGTTAATCATTATACATTATCCTGACTTTCCAGGTAGCTTTTAAAGGCCAGCCAGGTATGGTAAATATCAGCTTTGCTGGCTATCTCAAAGGGAGAATGCATGGATAGAACGGCTGGACCGCAGTCCAGCACAGATATATTGTAATTAGCTAAAAATTTTGCAATTGTTCCGCCTCCACCCTTATCAACCTCTCCCATTTCTGTGGCCTGCCAGGCAACCTGATCCTCATTCCAGATCCTGCGAATCCGAGAACGAAACTCCGCAGAAGCTTCTTCACCGGCGCAGTATCAGAATCACCAGCCTTTGACTCCCCCTTTTCTTTTTCATTTTCTTCAGCTGCCGGTCGGCTTCCCACCAAAACATTGAGCTGTTCAGCTTTAATGGCTTCCTTCAGCTTCTTCTCCCGCTGCTTGCCGGCAAAATGAGGTAAGAGGTCGGTAATATAAAAAACCGGAGCAGATTCAGCCATCCCTAAAGCGATATTGACTCTGCTGCCATCCTGCTTGACAGCTACCCCGTGGAGAGCCAGCGGCAGGGTAAACCACTGATATTTTCTAATGCCACCATAATAATGGGTGGTGAAAAAGGCCAGTTCCTTCTCCTCCCTTTTTCTGTCAGGCGGTAAAAGTTGATCTCACAATACCGGGTTAAAAATTTAGATCTTTTTGCCAGCCACCATGCCAAGAATAGCTACAGCATCCTTGGGAGTGGAATAGGGGGGAGCATAGGAGAGATCAAGCTGAAAAAGATCATCAGCTGTAAGCTCGCTGTAAATTGCTGAAGCCAGCACATCAATTCTTTTATTTACTCCACTTTTTCCCAGAGCCTCGGCACCCAGCAGACGTCCGGAATTCCGATCAAAGACTCCTCGGAGAACAAAGTTTTTAAAACCTGGATAATACCCGGCATGATTGGGAACATTAACGGTAAGAGAAACAGGAGAAAAACCTGCCTCTTCTGCCTCCTCTTCTTTAATACCGGTGGTGGCAATGGTCAGGTCAAAGACTTTGGTAATCGCAGTGCCAAGTACACCAAAATGGCTGTTGGAACCTCCAGCTGCATTGCCTCCCGCTACCCGGCCCTGTTTATTGGCAGTTGAACCGAGTGGTACCCAGGTCGGCTTATTGCTAACCAGGTTAATGCTTTCAGCACAGTCACCACAGGCGTAGTGATCTCTGAGATTGGTCTCCATCCGATGATTAACCCGGATGGCATTTCGCACCCCCAGCTCCACCCCGGCTTCTGCTGCCAGCTCAGTATCGGGGCGCACTCCAATAGCAAACAGCACCAGATCAGCCGGAATCTCACGATCTTGATCAGTTATAACCCCAGAAACATCCCCATCACCGACAAATTCTTTAACAGCCTCTCCGGTAATAAGGTTGATCCCCTTCTCCTGAAGATGCTTCTCAATTTTAGCTGCCAGTTCCCTGTTTACCAGAGGCATAACATTCTCCTGCATCTCAATCAGGGAAATTTCCATTCCCAGCCTGTCAAAGGCTTCTGCCATTTCCAGACCGATATAGCCCCCTCCCACAATCACAACATTCTTTACATTTTGATGTCCGCTAAGCCTTTTAATTCGATCTCCATCCTCGACTGTTCTTAACGGCAAAACCCGCTCAAAATTAATTCCCGGAATGGGTGGCATCATAGGCCTGGCTCCGGTAGCTATGATCAGTTTATCATATTCTTCCTGCCCGATTCTATCTGCCACCAGATCTTCAAATTCCAAAGTTTTTTCTTCGGGATATATTGCAGTCACCTCATGAGAAATCCTGACCTCAACACCATAATTCTCCTGGAATTCCTCAGGGGTATTCATTATCAGCTGAGATCTTTCGGGAGTAACGCCAGAAATATAATAGGGAAGCCCACAACCGGCATAGGAAATAGTTTTATTTTTTTCAAAAAGGACAATCTCTGCTTCAGGTTCCACCCGGCTGGCCCGGGCTGCAGCACTGGTTCCAGCTGCCACACCACCTATTACTGCTATTTTCATTAAAAACCCTCCTTGAAGCCCGGCAATTTTACAGCTCTTTTTTGAAATAATCCGGACTTTACCAGCAATCCAAAAAATCAGTGGCTGATAAAGAAATAATTATCGGACCGACAGTCTGAAATACTGGCAAAAATAATCAGTATAACAGATATTGTCCTGATTATTATACCATGCCTCAGAGATAGTGGCAAAACTAAGACTGCCTGCTTAAGTCAGCGATAATAAATTAGATATTAAACAGATTCTCTCCGGGATGCCCAGGAGATTAAAAGCCAGACCAGCAGAAATCCCAGAAAAAAGAACAAAACTGCTGATGCACCCGGGGCAGGGGGTACTACACTGCCCAGCGAACCAAGTATCAAACCGCTCAAAAAATACATAAGGACCTGTTTGTACTCCCGTAGCAACCAGCTTAAAAACCAGGCAAAGACTAACAAACCGACAGCCAGGCCAGAACCAAAAAAGAAAAGCGGAACCAGGCTCAGGCTGGCAATAGCAGAAATTACCGGACGATAAACCCCCAGTACAACCAGTACTGTACCCCCGCTTATTCCGGGGAGAATCATAGTAGCGCTGCCTAAAAATCCAGCTAAAAATATCCGAAAATACCCCGCATTTCCGGAAAATCCGGAGCTGCCCCCGGAAAGAAAGAGGGCAGCAATAATTCCTAAGAGTATCAGTCCGTATTGTAAAACTTTTAATTTTGAAAAACTCTCTTGCAGTTTTATTCCACCGGCCTCTCTGATAGTTACTCTCAATGAGGCCAGAATCATCCCGGCCAGTAGAGCCATCACCTGATCGGGATAGCTCTGGATAAAGCTATCAACTACCAGTGCGCCCAGAAGCGCCCCTCCTGCCCCTCCCAAACCCAATGGCAGGAGAAACTTGAAATCTATTTTCTTAAGGGCATTAAGCAGAGGTTCATAGAGATATAGTATTAAAGCCACCGTGCCTCCGCTCATACCTGGCAGAGTATTGGCCAGACCGATTGGCAGACCCTGTAAAAAAATCCGGGTGTTTTTCTCAAGCAAAAACCGCACCTCCTCTGCCTTAAACTGCTTAAACCACCTGTTTTTCTCCCTGAAGTAATATTTCCAGCGGCTCTCCCTTTTCCCTTTCCACCCTAATTTCTGAGGGAGAGACTTCAATATTAAGGATCCTTCCCAGGTAATTTATTTTAAAAGCATAGCTCTTCCATTTCTCAGGGATAAAGGGTGTCAGACTTAAAATTTTCTGCTGCTCCTCTTCTCCAGCTCTCTCCTCGAGCTTCATTCCTGCAAAACCATGAACTATTGCCATCCAGGTTCCGGCCATGCTGGTTATATGCAGACCATCCTCTGTATCATTGTTGACATTTTCCAGATCCAGCCGGGCCGTCCGCAGATAAAGTTCATAGGCCTTTTCCTGATAGCCAATCTCAGCTGCGATAATGCTGTGAATACAGGGAGATAGAGAGGATTCGTGAACAGTCCGGGGTTCATAAAAATCAAAATTGGTTTTTTTAGTAGTCAGATCATAACAATCAGAGAGAAAGTAAAGTCCCTGGAGAACATCAGCCTGTTTGACAAAACAGGAGCGAAGAATGCGATCCCAGGACCAGTTTTGATGGAGTGGCAGATCCTCTTCAGGTATCTCTGAAACTGTCTTAAGCTCCTTATCAAGATAGCCATCCTGCTGCTCGAAAACCCCCAGCTCTTCAGCATAGGGATAATACATTCTATCGATCATATCCCGCCATTTTTCAAGTTCTCCCGCCGACAAATTCAGGTCATTCCAGATTTGCTGAAAGCGCTGAGGATATTCATCCTTAAGAAAAGCGATAGTATCGAGAGCATATTCCAGGCACCAGACCGCCATACGGTTGGTATACCAATTATTATGAACATTATTTTCATATTCATTGGGCCCGGTGACTCCCAGAATCATATATTTGTTTTTGCGGGGATTGAAGTGAGCCCGATCTTCCCAGAAACGAGCAACTGCAGTGATGACCTCCAGGCCGTAATCGATCAGATACTTCTTTTCTTCGGTATATTCTACAAAATTATATATGGCATATACTATAGCAGCATTCCGGTGGATCTCTTCAAAGGTTATCTCCCATTCATTGTGGCACTCCTCACCATTCATGGTCACCATAGGGTAAAGAGCACCTTCCAGCCCGAGTTTATCAGCATTCTCTCTGGCCTTATCCAGATGACGATAGCGGTAAAGCAGAAGATTTCTGGCGATTTCATTATCCCTGGTATTTAGATAGAAGGGCAGACAGTAAGCCTCGGTATCCCAGTAAGTGGCTCCCCCGTATTTCTCGCCGGTAAAACCCTTGGGGCCGATATTTAAACGGGGATCATGACCGGTATAGGTCTGGTTGAGCTGAAATATGTTAAATCTAATTCCCTGCTGGGCAGCGGTATCACCTTCGATTATGATATCTCCCTCTTCCCAGATATCTGACCAGGCCCGGGAATGCTCGGCAAAAAGTTTCTGCCAGCCTGCTTGCTTTGCTTCTTTAGCCCTGATCTTAGCTTGATTTCCGGTCTCTTCATCCTGATAATCCCGGTTGGTTGTCACCCCGAGATATTTTGTTAGTTTCACCTCTTCCTCAGCTTCTGCTGTGAGGAAGATTCGATTGTTAACATATTTTTTCTCCCTGAGAGCTGTTATCTCTTCTGGCTCTTTACTCAGCTCATACTCCATAGCTGCAGCAACCAGAAAATCGGATTTTTTGGTGCGGAGATTAAGATATCCTCTCCCTGAATAATTCTTCTCTTCAGTTTCTGCCTCGCTCTGGAAAGCCTCCCAGAAAATCTCCCCAAAATTGGCGTCCTCATTGGTAATAGCACCATCGAGGTAAGGGATCAGCTCCAGTTCAATCTTCTGATTCAGGGGGGTCAGGCTGTAGGAGACAGCTCCCACCTCCCGGCGGGCCATACTTAAAAACCGGCGGGCAGTTACGGCTACCTGAAGTCCCGAGTTGCTTTCTGCTGTAAAGCTGCGCTCCAGATATCCCTGCTTCATATCAAGCTCCCGCCGGAAACTAAGAACCTCCCAGAGAGCCAGATCCAGCTCTTCTCCGTTTATTGCTACATCTATGCCTATAAAATTGGTGGCATTAGGCACTTTAGCATAATATTCCGGATAACCCACCTTCCACCAGCCAACTACGGTCTTATCGGGATAGTAGACCCCGGCTATATAGGTGCCAGGCAGGCTATCTCCGCTATACTGCTCCTCAAAATTGCCCCTGATACCCATGTGGCCGTTGCCCAGGCTCATAATACTTTCAGCAAAGCGATTATCTCCCGGATTAAATTCACCTTCTATAATTTTCCAGTCAGCTAACTCAAAATAGTCTTTCATTGAGTTCACCTCATTTTTAAAAATAAATAATAAGCTTCTTTCCAGTCTTTTCCACCAATTAAAATAATCCTCTCTCAGCAGGAGACAAAATCATTATTCTTCAGATAAAATCTCCAGGGTTTCTCACGATATTCTTCAGCATAATCTATATTAATTCTCTCTGAGCTGACAACTTCTTCTCCTGGACCAGGCTGCCCGTCAGCGAGATATAATGTCCCCTGCTTTCTGAGATCGTGGCCATTCAGATTGCGATCAATAGCAAGAGCCTGGGTTAATTTGCCCGGACCATCGGTCAGCTCCTTAAGGTCAGCAGGACAACCGCCTGGGGGTAAAGACTTTTTATGAGCTGTCTTTTGTGAAGCAATAACCCTATCCAGCTTTAAATCAAGCTCTCTATTCTCAGCCATCTTTTTTATTCCCTGGAGTGGTTCGCAGGCTCTGAGCAAAACTGCCTCCGGCTTACCTTTAACAGAAGCGACTACATTAAGGAGATTGTGTATTCCATAGATCAGATAAATATAGGCATGGCCCCCGGGCCAGAACATAACCTCAGTTCGATCTGTTCGTTTATTTTGATAGGCATGACAGCCCTTATCTTCAGGACCTACATAGGCCTCCACCTCAACAATCCGACAGATGAGATTTTCTCCACTGCTGGTTCTGATGAGCTTTTTCCCCAGAAGTTCTGGAGCTAAAGTCAGGGCATCCTGCTGAAAAAATTCCTGATCTAACTTCACAGCTTTCACCTCAAACAAGTTCTATTAAACTCTCTATATAGTTATAAATTCTTCAAGTTTGTTAATTTCTGCTGTTAAAATTCGGCTGTCAGTAAAAAACCCACTCTAGAAGTTTCTACCAGTGGCCTGAGGGAAATTCCGCTCTTATCTTTCTGATAATATTCCCCGGTAATCCTGGCTATTCCATAGCCAACCAGAGAACCTGCCAGAACATCGGTAAACCAGTGAGCGTCTTCATAGATTCTGGCCAGAGAAACTGCTCCGGCCAGGCTGTAAGCCGGGATTTTTAATTCGGAATATCTTTCTGCTACTACAGTCAAAACTGCCCAGGCAGCTGAAGCATGACCTGAAAAAAAGGAGTCTCCCTCTCCCCGGACCAGGTGATCTTCAGAGCTATACCTGGGACGTTCCCTCCTGACAATATTTTTCACAACTTCAGTAATAATTGCAGTAATAATTAAAGACTGGGCAGAATAGAGCAGAGTATTTTCCAGATAAATGTCTTCTGCCAGCCTGCTGGAGAGATAGAGAAGAACAAAACCAGGAGCAGCATATTCAATGGTTCCAATGTTATAGAGAAAGCGGGAGAAAGGACTGCTGCCTCGATAAATTTCCTCCTGAAAATAATCCCTTATTAATTGATCAAAGGCCAGACCGGCGAAAACAAAGCCTCCTGCCAGGAAATTCTGCTTGATTAGAGTTTCTTCCGCCTCAGCTATTCCACCAAGAGTATCGGCCGGAATTAAATAAAAATTTTTCAGATACCTCTCCCGGGAAATCCTATATTCATCCTGCTCTTCCAGGGCTGCTGCTGTCAGATTTCCGGTGGTAGTAGTGAGCAAAATAAAAAAGCAGCAGAAAAACAAAAGCAGC
>Ga0207421_10001308_pt1 | contig 32333 bp, 28 predicted proteins | sample SodLakKL_010_SED_4_FD_187542 | JGI IMG/M metagenome (GOLD analysis project Ga0207421, IMG submission 187542) | Alkaline sediment microbial communities from Lake Tanatar, Kulunda Steppe, Russia - 8KL_010_SED (SPAdes) (version 2) | ecosystem: Environmental > Aquatic > Non-marine Saline and...
GCGATGCGGGCCCGGCGGTTCCACAGCGCGTGGTAGCCCTGGGCCCCGAGCAGCGGGGTGCGTTCGGTGACGCAGGCCGGGACCCGTTGCGGCAGCGAGCGCGCTGCCAGGTCGACGGCGTCCTTGGCCATGACCCGGTAGGTCGTGTACTTCCCCCCGGCGATGGTGATCAGCCCGGCGGCCGTCTGTGCCACCGCGTGCTCGCGGGACAGCTTGCTGCTGGCCTCCGATTCGCCGGACAGCAGCGGACGCAGGCCGGCGTAGACACCCTCGACATCCTCGTGGGTCAGGGGCGTCTGCAGGACCCGGTTGACGTGGTCGAGCAGGTACTGGATGTCGGTACCGGATGCGGCGGGGTGTGCCAGGTCGAGGTTCCAGTCGGTGTCGGTGGTGCCGATCAGCCAGTGGTTGCTCCAGGGGATGATGAACAGCACGCTGGACTCGGTCCGCAGGATCAGTCCACTGTCCCCGTGGATCCGGTCCTTGGGCACCATGATGTGGATGCCCTTCGAGGCGCGGACCTGGATCTTGCCGCGGCCGACGAGTTCCTGGATGTTGTCGGTCCAGACGCCGCTCGCGTTGATCACCTGGCGGCCGCGGACGTCGATGTCCTCGCCGCCCTCCTGATCGCGGATCGTGGCGCCGACGACCCGCTCGCCCTCCCGGATCAGGCCCGTCACCCGGGCGGAGTTCGCGACAGCCGCGCCGTAGGCGGCCGCGGTCCGCGCGATCTCCATGGTGTGACGCGAATCGTCGACCTGCCCGTCCCAGTAGCGCAGCGCACCGACCAGCGCATCCTTGCGCAGCGATGGCACCAGCTCCATCGCCTTGCGGCGGGTCAGGTGCTGGTGGCGGGGGAGTTGCCGGGCACCGCCGAGGGTGTCGTAGAGGAACACCCCAGCTCCGGCGTAGATCCGTTCCCACACCGGGTGCTTCAACGGGTAGACGAACGACACCGGCTTCACCAGGTGCGGTGCCAGGTCGTTGAGCAGCAGGCCGCGTTCCTTGAGTGCCTCCTGGACCAGCGAGAAGTTGAGCTGCTCGAGGTACCGCAGCCCGCCGTGGATCAGCTTCGATGACCGGCTGGAGGTGCCGGCGGCGTAGTCGCGCTGCTCGACGAGCGCCACGGTCAGGCCCCTCGTGGCCGCATCCAGAGCGATCCCGGTCCCGGTGACCCCACCGCCGATGACCACGATGTCGAACGTCTCGTCGCGCATGCGCTGCAGGTCGTGACGGCGACGTTCGGCGGACAGCGGGACGGGTTCCACAGGGGGCCTTTCTGCGAGCTTCCGGGTCGGGGTTCGAGACTATCCAGCGTTCGTTGCGGCGAGGGGGTGCGGGTTGACGGGGCCGATGGCCCCCGGCGGCTCGCACGGCCCCTGTGCAGGCGCGGCGCCGTGCTGCCTACCCTGAGGGCCGACGAACCAGCCACCCACCCGTTCTTCCCTGCGCCCCGGAGAGGATCCTGCATGTGCGGTTTCTGTGGTGAACGCCGCTTCGACGGGGCGACGCCCGACATGGGGGCGGTTGCCCGCATGACCGAGGTCCAGGCCCCCAGGGGCCCGGATGGTGAGGGACTGTGGGCGTCGGGACCCATGGCCTTCGGCCACCGGCGGCTGTCGATCATCGACCTGTCGGCCTGCGGCAACCAACCGATGCACGATCCGGACCTCGGCCTGACGATCGTCTTCAACGGCTGCATCTACAACTACCAGCAGCTGCGTGAGGAACTGCTCGCCGAACGCGACGACCGGTTCTTCTCGACCTCGGACACCGAGGTGGTGCTCAAGGCCTACCACGCGTGGGGGGACCGTTTCGTCGAGCGACTCCAGGGCATGTTCGCCTTCGTGATCCACGAACGGGACACCGACCGGACCTTCCTGGCCCGGGACCGGTTCGGGATCAAGCCGCTGTACCTCGCCGAGACCCCGTCGCGGCTCCGGTTCGCATCGAGTCTGCCGGCGTTGGTCGCGGGTGGTGACCTCGACACCTCGATCGACCCGGTCGCCCTGCACCACTACCTGTCGTTCCACGCCGTGGTTCCGGCTCCCCACACGATCCTCAACGGGGTACGCAAACTCCCGCCCGCGACGATCCTGGCGATCGAACCCGACGGGACCCGCACGCAGACCGAGTACTGGGAACCGAACTTCACCCGTGACCCGGACCGCGCCGACTGGAGCGAACGCGACTGGGAGGACGCGGTGCTCGAGTCGATGCGGGGGGCCGTCGACTGGCGCCTGGTCGCCGACGTCCCGGTCGGTGTCCTGTTGTCCGGCGGACTCGATTCCTCGATGGTCGTCGGCCTGCTGGCCGAAGCGGGCCAGACCGGGATCAACACCTTCTCGATCGGGTTCGAGACCGTCGGGGGCGAGGAAGGCGATGAGTTCAAGTACTCGGACGTCATCGCCCGGGAGTTCGACACCGATCATCACCGCATCCGCATCGGGACCGACCGCATGCTGCCCGCGCTGCACGACGCCGTGCGGGCGATGTCCGAGCCCATGGTCAGCCACGATGCCGTCGCGTTCTTCCTGCTCAGCCAGGAGGTCGCCAAGCACGTCAAGGTGGTGCAGTCCGGGCAGGGTGCCGACGAGGTCTTCGCCGGCTACCACTGGTACCCGCCGATGCAGGCGTTGACCGATGAACTCGGTCCGGATGCGTCGCGTGACGCGCTGGTCGCGCGAGCCGTCGACAGCTACCACGGCGCGTTCTTCGACCGGTCGCACGCCGAGATGGCTGAGCTGCTGCGTCCCGAACACCGGGTCGAGCAGGACGTGTCCCGAGCGTTCGTGGAGCAGCATTTCGCGCGACCCGGGGCAGAGACCGCCACCGACATGGCCCTACGACTGGATTCGCAGATCATGCTGGTCGACGACCCGGTCAAGCGGGTCGACAACATGACGATGGCCTCCGGGTTGGAGGCACGGGTCCCCTTCCTGGACCACGAGGTGCTGGAGATCGCCGCACGCGTCCCTCCGGAACTCAAGCTCGCCCAGGAGGGCAAGGGTGTGCTGAAGGAGGCGGCGCGTCGCGTGATCCCCTCCGCGGTCATCGACCGCCCGAAGGGCTACTTCCCGGTCCCGGCGCTCAAGCACCTGCAGGGCCCCTACCTGGCGTTGGTGCGCGATGCGCTCCACGCACCGGAGGCCCGCGAGCGCGGCCTGTTCCAGGACGCGTACATCGATCGTCTGCTGGCGGATCCGAACGCCGAACTCACCGCCCTGCGCGGCAACAAACTCTGGCAACTCGGCCTGCTCGAACTGTGGCTGCAGGAACACGATGTCCGACCGTAACCGCCCGCCCCACGAGGACCGGCTCTCGACCCGCTCGTGGGACGCCCGACCGGACGACCTCACCGAGGACATCCGGGAGAACGTCGCCCTGGAGTGCGGCTGGGGCCGCCTGATCTTCGGGCAGACGTTCGCCTCGCACGACGAGCTCGTCGCCGAGATATCACGTGAGGAGGCCGGCCGGCGCGACATCTGCCTGTACGTGCGTGAACCCCACGTGCTGGTCAGCCGCGCGCCGCAGGAACTGTTCATCGACCCGAGCCACACCTACCGGCTTCGGTTCGACGACAGGGACCTCGCGATCGGGGACGAGGGTCTCGTACGCGTCCGTGCGATCGAGACCGACGCGGATGCGCACGCCATCAACCGGATCTACGCCGCGGCGGGCATGGTCACCGCGCCGGTCGAGGTGCTGCTCGACAACCAGCAGACCCCGACCTTCGTCTACCTGGTCGCCGAGGACACCGAGACGGGCCAGATCATCGGCACCATCACGGGCGTCGATCACCGTGAGGCCTTCAACGACCCCGAGGACGGCACCAGCCTGTGGTGTCTGGCCGTCGACCCGCAGACATCCCGTCCCGGGGTCGGGCGTCTGCTGGTCCAGGCGTTGGCGGCGCGCTGCCAGGCTGCTGGACGCGCCTACCTCGACCTCTCGGTGGTCCACGACAACGCTCCCGCGATCAGCCTCTACGAGAAACTCGGCTTCCAGCGGGTCCCCGTCTACTGCGTGAAGCGCAAGAACCCGATCAACGAGCGGCTGTTCGCAGCGACACCCAGCGAGGGGATCGACGACCTCAACATCTACGCCCGCATCGTCGCCGACGAGGCCTTCCGTCGTGGGGTCAAGGTCCGGGTCATCGACGCGGAGTCGGGGATGCTGGAGCTGTCCCACGGTGGTCGGGTCATCCAGACGCGGGAGGCACTATCGGAGCTGACCAACGCCGTTGCGATGAGCCGGTGTGATGACAAGCGCCTGACCCGGAGGCTGCTCGCCGACGCCGGCCTGAACGTGCCGGCGGGCCGGGTCGCCACCGGCGACGAGCACGACATCGAGTTCCTGTCGGACGTCGGCGAAGCGGTGGTCAAGCCGGCGCGCGGTGAGCAGGGCAACGGCATCACCGTCGGGGTCCGCACCGACCGCGAGCTGACCGAAGCGGTCACGCTCGCCGAGCGCTTCTGCCCGGACGTCCTCATCGAGGCGTGCGTCAACGGGCAGGACCTCCGCGTGCTCGTGATCGACCACCAGGTCGTCGCGGCAGCCGTCCGCAAGCCCGCCATCGTCGTGGGCACCGGCTCGCACACGATCGCCGAACTCATCGCCGCAACCTCCCGGCGACGTTCCGCCGTGACGCAGGGTGAGTCATCGATCCCGTCGGACGAGGTCACCTTCAAGACCGTTCGCGACGCCGGGTTCGATCTGGAGGAGGTGCTCCCCACCGGTGTCGAACTCGCCGTGCGTCGGACCGCCAACCTGCACACCGGCGGTACGATCCACGACGTCACCTCGAAGCTGCATCCGACCCTCGCCGAGGCCGCCGTGCAGGCCAGCCGGGTCCTCGACATCCCCGTGGTCGGGATCGACCTGCTGATCCAGGATCCGGCGGAAACCGACTACGTCGTCATCGAGGCCAACGAGCGACCCGGCCTGGCCAACCACGAGCCCCAGCCGACAGCTGCCCGGTTCCTCGACCTGTTGTTCCCATCGACGCGGGCGCTGCCCCAGGGCTGGTCGCCCGAGGCCGCGGGTGCGGACCACCGCGCAGACTGAGCCGCAGTCCGCGGGTGTCAGCTGACCCCGATCAGGCCCCGAACGCGGCCGGGATCAGCGCCGAGAACACGATCGCAAGGCCCAGCATCGCAACGACCAGGCCGCCGACGATCCGCGTGCCCCGCGCAGCCTCCTCGCGGGGGACGAACAGGAACCCGGCCGCCAGCCAGCCACCCAGGAGTCCGCCGACGTGCCCCCCGACCGAGATGTTCGGGATGAAGAAGGTCAGCGCCAGGTTGAGCAGCACCAGGGTCCCGATGCTGGTCTTCCACGGGTTGATGCCGCGACCTCGCATCCCCACCATCGCTGCGCCCATCAGCCCGAAGACCGCGCCGGACGCACCGATGGTGATCTGGAACGGGTTGCCCCCGAAGATCTGGCCGAACACCCCGTCGACGCCGCCGGTCAGCGCCCCGATCCACGCCAACGCCACCACGCCCAGGCTGCCGCCCGCCAGGCCGGCGGCGTACAGCGCGATGTACCGGTTGCGCCCGAGCGACGGCTCCAGCATGTGGCCGAGCTGCCAGAGCAGTAACCCGTTGAAGCCGATGTGCATGAGGTTCGCGTGCAGGAAGGCGCTGGTGACCAGCAACCACGGCTCACCGATCGCCGCGCCGACGGGCGTGGCGGTGTACCAGTTGGCGATGGCCTCCAGGAATGCCGGGCCTCCCGGCCCGACGAGGACCGGCCGCAACCCGAAGGCCTGGATCGACTCGGGGAGCGCCATCGTCACGATGAACAGCGCACCGATGACGTAGACGATGCCCCGCGTGATCGGCGCGTGGTTCATCGCATCGGTCAGGCGGCGGGCGGGCACCGCGCCCTTGGCGCAGTCGCGGCACTGGTAGCCGACCGGCGCATCGATCGCCTGCGAGACGGGGATCGCCTTCTCGCACCGTGAACAGCGCATCATCGGCTCGGACGCCGGTTCGTCCGCCGGGCCGTTGCCGGGCTCGTCGTGGTCGCTCACGTGCGTGGTGGCCCTCGTGGTCGTCGACCGACGACGGTACCGGCAACCTCCGGGCGGACCGATCCCGATCGGGACGTGCCTTCGTACCCTGGGCACCGCCGATCACCGGCGGCCCCGCATCGTGAGGAGCGCTCCGTGTCGCGACCATCCACGCTCGCTGAACTTCGAGCTGACGGCTACCGGGATCGGACGGTCAAGGAGGAGTTGCGGGACAACCTCGTGGCACGGCTGCGCGCGGGCGAGCCGATGACCACCGGCATCGTCGGCTACGACGACACCGTCCTGCCGGAACTCGAGCGTGCGCTGCTGGCCGGGCAGGACCTGATCCTGCTGGGGGAGCGGGGACAGGCCAAGACCCGACTCGTGCGTCGGTTGGTGGACCTACTGGACGAGTACGCGCCGGTCGTCGCCGGCTGCGAGATCAACTGTTCCCCCTACCACCCGACCTGCTCCCACTGCCGGATCCTCGCGGCCGAGACCGGGGATGACCTGCCGGTGGTCTGGATCGATCGGAACCGTCGGTTCGCCGAGAAGCTGGCCACGCCCGACACCGCGGTGGCCGATCTGATCGGCGACGTCGATCCGATCAAGGTCGCCGAGGGTCGCACGCTCGGTGACGAGGACACGATCCACTGGGGACTGGTACCTCGACACCATCGCGGGATCGTCGCCATCAACGAACTCCCGGACCTGCCCGAACGGATCCAGGTCGCCCTGCTCAACGTGCTCGAGGAGCGTGACGTCCAGGTCCGTGGCTACTCGATCCGCCTGCCGCTCGACGTCCTGCTGGTGGCGACGGCCAACCCCGACGACTACACCAACCGCGGCCGGATCATCTCGCCCCTGAAGGACCGTTTCGGAGCGCAGGTGCGGACCCACTACCCCCGGACCATCGACGACGAGGTTGCGATCGTGCTCGCGGAGGCGGCGCCGCCTCCCACCGATGTCGCCGTCCACGTGCCGCGGTTCCTCGACGAAGTGCTGGCCGAACTGGTCGCGGGGCTGCGTGACAGCCCGGAGGTCAATCAGCGCTCCGGGGTGTCCGTCCGCTTCACCGTCGGAGCCCACGAGACGCTGGTCTCCAGCGCGGTCCGGCGCGCCGCCCGAACCGGTGCCGCCGTCGCCGTCCCCCGCGTCGTCGACCTCCGCGCCGTCATCCCCGCGGCGCTCGGCCGGATCGAGTTCGACCTGCTCGAGGAGGGCCGCGAGCTGGAGGTCGTCGAGATCGCCCTCGGACGCGCTCTCCTGCGGGTCTGGCGCCGGCACCTCGCCGGCGAACTCGGTGCGAGCATCGACGAACTGCTCCGACGCTTCGATGAGGACGGACTGACGGTGCTGACCGGGGACCTCACGCCCGGTGCCGACGTCCTGGCCTCGTTCGGCGAGCGCGTGGACGGCCTCGCCCGCTGGATCGAACACCTGGGGGAGGACGATCGTGCCGAGGACCCGGAGGTTGCCGCGTCGGTCGTCGAGTTCGTTCTCGAAGGACTGCACCTCGGGCGGCGACTCAACCGCGATGACCTGCAGGGCGCGTCGGTCCGGTATGGAGCCTGACGATGCCTCGCACCCGCTACAGCGCATGGGACGGGAACCAGGACCCCCTGGGCGAACGGCCCGACATCGGGGAACTGCTCGACCGACTCGGTGACGACCTGCTGATGGGGTCCGGAGGTCGGGGCGCCCTCGACGCACTGCGACGACGTGGGGTGTTTGGGGGGCGTGGTCTGGATGATCTGCGTCGCGACCTGGCCGGCCAGCGTCGTGAGCTGGAGCCGGAGCTGGACCTCGACGGTCCGCTCGGGCAGTTGGCCGACGAGCTGGCCGAGATCGTCGAGATCGAACGTGAGGCGCTCGCCCACCGTGATGACGACGCCGCCCGGTTCGACGAACTGCGGCTCGACACGCTCCCGCCGGATCCCGCCGGGCGGTTCCGGGGGCTCTCGGACTACGACTTCAACTCCCCGGAGGCCGCCCAACGCTTCGAGGAGCTCGGTGACAAACTCCGCAAGGATCTGTTGGACGCACACCTGAAGTCGCTGACCGGTGCCCTGGAGGCGGTGACCCCGGAGGACGTGGCGGCGATCGCCGCCATGCTCGCGGATCTCAACCAACTGCTCGAGGCCCGCGCGGCCAACGGTGGCGAGGCTCCTGCCGGCGAGCCGGAGCGGTTCGCCGCGTTCAAGGAACGCCACGGTGCCCTGCTGCCCGGCGACCCGGCCACGCTCGATGAGTTGCTCGCCGAGATGGCCCGTCGCGCGCAGGCGGCGCAGGAGTTCCTCCGGTCCCTGCCGCCCGACCAGCGGGCGCAGCTACAGGACCTGGCCAGCCAGGTGTTCGACGACATCGACCTGGAGTTCCAGCTCGACCAGCTGGGGCAGAACCTCCCGGGCGCCTTCCCCGACGGCATCCCGGGTGCGCCCGGCACCGGTGACGGCGACGGCGATGGCCAGCCCGGCGACGGCGACGGGGACCCGGACGCGCCCCAGCCCGGCGGTCCCGGCGGTCCCGTCAGCCGGGTCGTCGACGCGTGGGAGCGGATGGCCGAACTCGAGGACCTCGAACAGCAGCTCTCGGGTGACTACGAGGGCGCGACCCTCGACGACATCGACGAGGAGGCGCTCCGCCGCGCGCTCGGCGACGATGCCGTCACGGATCTGGCCGAGCTCAAGCGCATCGAGAAGCAGCTGGAGCAGTCAGGGGCGATGCGGGTCCGGGACGGTGAACTCGAACTGACCCCGCGCGGTGCCCGGCTACTGGGGGAGCGGGCGCTCGCCAGGCTGATGGCGCGGGTACGCCGCCAGCCCGCGACCCGGCAGGTCGGCGCCGACCCGGAGCCGACCGGCCAGTCACGAGCCTGGACGTTCGGTGACCGCGAGCCGATCGCCACCGGTGCCACGGTCCGCAACGCGGTGATGCGCCGGGCTGCAGCGGGTATCCGTCCCGGCAGCGGTGGCGTCACGCTGCACCCCGACGACCTCGAGGTGGTCGAACAGGAGATCCGCCCGCGGACGGCCACCGTGCTGCTGCTGGATCTGTCGTTCTCCATGCCGCTGCAGGGCCACTTCATCCCGGCCAAGCGCATGGCGCTGGCGCTCCATGCGCTGATCGAGGGCAAGCACCGGCAGGACTCCTTCCACCTGATCGGCTTCAGCGACTACGCCCGCCGCATGCAGCCTGCCGACCTGGCGGCCGCCGGCTTCGAGCGGGTGTACGGCACGAACATGCACCACGCGTTCCTGCTCGCTCGTCGGGTGCTGGCCGACGACCCACGGCCGGTCAAGCGGGTGGTCATGGTCACCGACGGGGAACCGACCGCCCACCTCGTCGACGGACAGAGCGTGTTCAACTGGCCACCCGTGCCCGAGACCCTTGAGGCCACCCTGCGTGAAGCGATGCGCCTGGCTCGCTCAGGCATCGAGTTGGACGTGTTCCTGCTCGAGGATGCGCCGGGGCTGCTGGCCTTCGCGGAACGGCTCGCCCACATCACCGGGGGTGAGGTGACCCGGATGAACGCCGAGCAGGTCGGTCACACCGTCATCAACGACTACGCGCGCGGGATGCCGTTCGACGGGTGATCACGGATCGCCTGCGTTGCGCGGGTCACTCCCAGCCCTGGGTCGCGGCGGCGAGCAGTCCGAACGAGTTGGTGGCCCAGTGGGCCAGGATCGGCGCGACCAGGCTGCCCGACCGCAGCCGCAGCCAACAGAACCCGGCGCCGGCCACCGCCGTGACCAGGACGGCACCGGCGAGAGCGCCGGTGCCTGCCAGGGAGGCGACCTCCACCTCGTTGATCCGCAGCGTGACGATGGTCGGTGCGATGTGCCACAGCCCGAAGACCACGCTCGTCGCACCGACGGCACGCAGCGGGGGAAGGATCCGGAGCGCGAGTGCCAGCAACACGCCACGGAAGGCGACCTCCTCGAAGATGGCGGTCCCGATCGGGATCCTCACCAACGTTGCGGACAGCAGCGAGCCGTCCGTTGCCGCTGCGCGTTCGTCGGCCAGCAGGGTGGCGACCGCGTCGACGCGATCGGCCAGCAGCACGGCGCCAACGAGTGCGATGGCGACGACGACCGCGGCGCCGATCCCCCACCGGGTTCCAGCGGCCAGCGAGGATCGGGCCAGTCCGAGGGCCTCCAGCCCGCCGCCGCGATCGATCCTCCAGAGCCATCCGGCGAGCAGGAGCCCGTTCAGGGCGAGGTTGCGCACGGTGTAGAGGGTGTCACCGATGACCAGGTTGGCGACGCCGCTCCACAGCAGGAGTGCGATCGACAGGGCCGCGAGTTGCTGGCCGGCGGTGGTGCGGGAGGTCATGCCGGATCCGGACGTTCCGTGGCGTCGGCATCGAACCGCGAGACCCGTGTCGCTGCAACCGCTCCCAGCAGCGCCACACTGATGGCGATCCCCATCGCCCAGCGCGCACCCGCGAGGTCGGCGGCACCTCCGTGGAGCGGTGCGGCGATGGGACGGTTGCCGATGAAGGCCACGCCCCACAGGGCCATGACACGGCCACGGAGTTCGTCGGGCAGGCGGCGCTGCATCGACGTCGTGAAGCCGTTGATGGCGAGCACGAAGCCGGCGCCCGTCGTCGCGAAGGCGGCGACAGCCAGGGCTGCGAGGGGAGCCGCGGCGGCGAGCAGCAGGCTCGCGGCCAGCAGCAGGGTGCCCGCACGGGCCACCGCGAGACTTCCGAAGGCACGCTGGAGCCGCCCAGCGACCAGGGAGGTCAGGGCGGCGGCGATACCGAAGGCGCTCACCATCGCGGCGACCAGCGAGTCGCCGCCACCCAGGTCGGCCGCGAGCGGCGGGGTGAGGGTGATGGTTGGATCTGCGGCGAACCCGGTCGCGCCGATACCGGCGAGCAGCAGCAGGATGTCCCGGTTCTCCCGGACGTAGCGCAGCCCGGCGCGCACGGAGCGGTCCAGCGTCGAACGTGTGGTGACCGACCGCGGGTGGATCACGGCCAGCGCGACGAGCAGCGGCACGAAGCTGGCCGCGTTGATCGTGAAGGCAGCGACCGGGCCGATGGTCGCCAGCAGCACACCCGCGCCGGCAGGACCGATCGCCCGCCCGACGTTGAAGGTGAGGGAGGTCAGCGCGATGCCGTCCTCGAGGGCGTCCTCCGCGACGAGGTAGGGCACCAGGCTGTTGAGGGCGGGTGCGGCGATCGCCACGCCGATGCCGATACCCAGAGCGGTCAGGATGACCGGCCAGGCGCTGGGCAGGCCGGCGGCGCCGAACCGCAGCGTGATCACCGCCAACGTCGTGGCGGACGCGGCCGCGATGAGCTGCCCGGCGAACAGCAGCGTTCGACGATCCACGCGGTCCGACCAGGCCCCGGCGATCGGCGAGAGCACCACCAGGGGCACGAACTGGGCGACGGAGACGAGCCCCACCAGGAACGCCGATCCCGAGAGCCGGAAGACCACGATCGCCGCCGTGACGTTGAACAGCCAGTTCCCGGTGTTGGACGCGAGGTTGCCCCAGAACCACGGACCGAAGGTCCGGTCGACCAGCAGGGTCCGGGTGGGACGCCGGCCATCGTTCGAGGAGGTGTCTCGGGAACTGGTCACGGTGCCGGACGCTACCGCGGGCGTGCGGGTCGGGCCCGAGGTTGACCCGCGCGGGGAGCGACCCAAGTATCGTCGGTGCCTGCTGCCCGGTGACCCGCCCGACCCATGATGGTGACGACGTGAACGATCTGGAACTCGACCTCGACACCACCTGGATGCAGGAGGTGTTGCTCGAACTCCTGCGGATCCCCAGTCCGTCTGGACGGACGGATGTGGTCATGCAGAAGGTGGGTGAGCGCCTCCAGGAGATCGGGCTGGACTTCGAACTCACCCGGCGGGGCGCCATGATCGGCTCGCTTCCGGGCAGGAGTCGCGACAACGGCGGCCTGAACCGGGCCGTGGTGGTGCACACCGACACGATCGGCTGCATGGTCCGGGGACTCAAACCCAACGGGCGCCTCGAGTTGGTCTCGATCGGTACCCACTCGGCCCGCTTCTCGGAAGGGTCCCGGGTCACGATCTTCACCGACGACATCCACCGGTACTACACCGGCACGGTCCTGCCGACCAAGGCCTCCGGGCACGCCTTCGGCGACGAGATCGACAGGCACCCGATCGGGTGGGAGCACGTCGAGGTCCGGGTCGACGAGAAGGTGCACACCGAACAGGATCTGCGTGACCTCGGGATCCAGGTGGGGGACTTCGTCGCGCAGGTCGCCTACCCGGTGATCACCCGGTCCGGGTTCGTGACGTCGCGCCACCTCGACGACAAGGCGGGGGTGGCCGCCGCGCTGACCGCGTTCAAGGCGCTGATCGACTCAGGCCGGGAGCTGGAGGTCGGGGCGCAGTTGATGATCACGATCACCGAGGAGGTCGGCACCGGGGCGTCCAGCGGGGTCCCCGCGGACGTCGCGGAGCTGTTGTCGATCGACGCCGCCGTGGTGGCCCCGGGGCAGTACACGACGGAGACCGGTGTCACCATCGCGATGCAGGACATGCACGGGCCGTTCGATTACCACCTGACCCGTCGTCTGTGCGCGCTGGCCGAGGAGTACGACATCGAGTCCCATCGCGACATCTTCCGGTTCTACCGGTCCGACGTCGCGGCGGCGCTCGAGGGAGGTGCGGAGACGCGCGCCGCGCTGATCGGATTCGGGGTCGATGCCACGCATGGCTACGAGCGCACGCACCTCGATTCCATCGTGGCGACCGCCCGGCTCATGGCGCTGTACCTGCAGACGCCGCTGACGTTCCGGTCGTGGGACGCCAAGCCATCCGGTCCGTTGTCGTCCTTCCCGTCGACCGCGGTCCAGCCGGTCCGGCGGGAACCCGAATGGGACCCCGAGGACGATGAACTCATCGAGAGGGACCGCTTCCCGGAGCTCGAGGCGGAACAGCCGGAGTACCGGCCCCCGGACGCATCCGACTGAGAGAGAGGAACGACGACGTGCGCATCGCCCTGATGATCGAAGGCCAGGAGGGCGTGACCTGGGACGAGTGGGTCGCGCTGGCGCAGACGTGTGAGCAGCGGGGGTTCGACGCCCTGTTCCGTTCCGATCACTACAACGGACTGATGGGGGACGAGACCCGCGACGCCACCGACGCGTGGAGCATCATCGCGGCGCTGGGTGCGGTGACCTCGACGTTGCGGCTCGGCACGTTGGTCTCGCCGGTGACCTTCCGCCATCCGTCCGTGCTGGCCAAGATGGTGGCGACGGCGGACCGGATCTCGGGCGGCCGGGTGGAGCTCGGTATCGGCGCCGGGTGGAACGACCGGGAACACGCGGCGTACGGCCTGGCGTTCCCGGATCTGCGCACACGGTTCGAGCTCCTGGAGGAGCAGACCGAGATCATCCACCGGCAGTGGACCGAGGAGGTCGTCACCTTCGAGGGTGCGCACTACCAGCTTGACGCGGTCCAGGCGCTGCCCCGACCGGTCCAGGACCATCCACCGCTGATCCTCGGCGGTCGGGCGGGGCCACGTGCAGCCGCCCTGGCGGCACGTTTCGCCGACGAGTACAACTCGGTGGGGGTCGGCCCGGCCGAGCTGCCCGAACGGCTCACACGCCTGGACGTCGCCTGCGAGGAGGCGGATCGGGACCCCACCGATCTGCGCCGTTCGGTGATGACCGGTTGCATCATCGGGTCGACGACCGATGGGCTCCACGCACGCGCCGCTGCCGTGATGGCGCGGATGGGTGAGGACGGCGATCCGGCCGCCTTCCTGGCGGAGCGGTCCGCCCGTTGGATCGTCGGGACCCCGGAGCAGGTCCGGGACCGCCTGGGCCGGCTGGGGGAGCTCGGTATCGACCGGGTCATGCTCCAGCACCTGGTCCACACCGACCTGGACATGGTCACCCTGATCGCCGACGAACTGATCGACCCCGCTGCCTCGGATGGGTAGCCGGTGACCGACCGTCGGCGTCGTCGCCACGACCATGATGCCGGTGGTGACCCCGACCTCCTGGCCGCCAAGGCCGCCCTCCGTGACGAGGTCTGGTCGCGGCTGGAGGTCGAGGGTGTCCGGAGGTTCCCCGGACCTCGGCATCGGATCAGCAACTTCGTCGGCGCCGAGCGGGCTGCGGACCGGCTCCGTGCCACCTCGGTGTGGCAGGACGCAGCCACGGTGAAGGCCAACCCGGACAGCCCCCAGTGGCCGGTCCGGCAGCGCGCCCTGGAGGACGGCAAGGTGGTCTACATGGCGGTTCCACGGCTGGCTCAGCGCGACCCGTTCTTCCTGCTCGATCCGGACCACCTGGCCGACCCGCCGCGCCGTGCCTCCTCGATCAAGGGAGCCGTGGCTTCGGCCAGGACCGTGGCGCTGGAGGAACTCGAGCCCGTCGATCTGGTGGTCACCGGCTGTGTCGCGGCCGGACGTGACGGCGCCCGGCTGGGCAAGGGTGGCGGGTTCAGCGATCTGGAGTTCGCGATCGCCTCGGAGGCGGGCCTGATCGGTGAGCACACCCTGATCGCGACCACCGTGCACGATCTGCAGGTGCTCGGGCCGGGCGCGATCCCGGTCACCGGGCACGATGTCCGACTGGATCTGATCGTCACACCCGATGAGGTCATCGAGGTGGTGGGGCAGGAGCCGCGGCGGCCCGGGTGCATCGTCTGGGACGACCTCACGACCGACAAGGTCGCGGCCATCCCGGTGCTCGCGGAGCTCCGAAGGTACACCGAGTAGGCTCACGCGCCGCTCGGTTGCTGTCCGCGACCGGCAGCGGTCCCACCCGCCTCTTCTCCCATCTTCTCCCAGGAGTCTGCACATGGCTGTCCAGGTCGGCGATCTCGCCCCCGATTTCGAACTGAGGGACCAGACCGGGCAACCGGTGAAGCTGTCCGACTATCGCGGCAAGAAGAACGTGGTCCTCGTCTTCTACCCCCTGTCGTTCACCGGGGTGTGCGAGGGTGAGATGTGTTCGATCCGCGACTCGATCGAGGTGTTCCGCAACGACGGGGTGGAGACGCTCGCGATCTCCGTGGACTCGCCGCCGACGCACCGGCAGTGGGCGCACGAGCAGGGCTTCGACTTCCCGCTGCTCAGTGACTTCTGGCCACACGGCGAGGTCGCGTCGACCTACGGCGTCTTCGACGACGCCCTCGGTCTGGCGGTGCGGGGCACGTTCATCATCGATATGGACGGCAAGGTGGTCTACACCGACCGCAACCCGATCCCGGAAGCGCGGGACCAGGATGCGTGGAAGGCCGCACTGCGCGAGGTCGGCGCCGCGGCCGCCTGAACGTGGCCGGTCGCGACCACCGCGGTGTCGTCGGGGTCGACGGGACAGTGGATCTCCAGGGACGCATCGAGACGTTCACCGCCATCGGGCCGAACGACGGTCCCTGACGCCTCGAGGCGCGGGCCGTCGAAGCGAAGCAGGGGCCCGGAGGCCTCGACGCGGCCGGAGGGGTCGTCCGCGTCGATCTCCACCCACCGGTCCCGGACCCGGTCGTAGCCCCGGTAGAGCACGAGCGCCTCGAGGTTGCCGGTCGGGTCCCCGATGGTGATCTCGACGGTCTGCACGGCGTGTGGAGCGGTCCTCGATCGGCTGCGACGCGCGGTCAGTTCCACGTGACGACCGTCCGCGGCCTCGCCGGTCGCACGCAGCAGGGTCTCGGTCGCGTCGTCCGGCAGGCTCTCGCGGAAGCTGCCCTTCGACAGCGAACACCGGTCCACGTGCAGGTCGATGACCTCGTCGGCGATCGTGACCGAGCCTGACGGCGACGGGGTGGAAGCTGCACAGCCGAGGAACGCCGGGAACAGGAGCAGCCACACGAGGTGGGTGGGACGTGTCATGCGCGAGGTTCGAGCCACCGCGCCCCACCGGTTGCCCGAACGTCAGTTTCCCGTGACCAACCCATCGCAGTGACCGTCCAGGAGTGGCGCCGGACCATCCATCGTTCGTGAGAGAGGAGGCAGGTGGGCGATACGCTCGTGGCTCGACGATGATGAGGTTGGCGCCGCGATGGAGATCACCGAAGCACTGAGCTACGACGACGTCCTGCTGACGCCGATGCCCTCCGCGGTGCTCCCGCGGGACGTCGATGTCTCCACGACGTTGTGCCCCGGTATCGAACTCCGACTGCCGCTGCTGTCCGCGGCGATGGACAAGGTGACCGAAGGCGACATGGCCATCGCGCTGGCGCGCCAGGGCGGTCTCGGGGTCGTGCACAAGAACGCTCCCATCCCGGTCCAGGCCGGCATGGTCGAGTCCGTCAAACGCTCCGAGTCGGGCTTCATCGTGGATCCCGTGACCCTGAAGCCGGACGACCTGGTGGACACGGCCTTCGAACTGATGGCGCACTACCGCGTCTCCGGGTTCCCGGTCGTGGATGACGATGGGCGACTGGTCGGCATCGTCACCAACCGCGACCTGCGGCTCGGCGCCGAGCCCGGTACCGAGGTCCGTGACTACATGACCTCGCAGGGGCTCGTCACCGCGGTGCCGGGGACGACGCTCGAAGAGGCCCGTGATCGGATGCAGGAGCACCGGGTCGAGAAGCTCCCGATCGTGGATCCATCGGATCACAGACTGACCGGGATGTTCACGTTCAAGGACATCGAGAAGGTCCGTAAGTATCCGGCAGCCGCCAAGGACGCCCGCGGCAGGCTGCTCTGTGCCGCGGCGGTCGGCGTCGGTCCGGATGGCGAGGAGCGGGCGGAGGCACTCGCACGCGCCGGGGTCGACCTGTTGGCCATCGATTCGGCCCACGGTCACTCCGCGGGGATCCTCGAGTTCGCCGCGAAGCTCAAGGACCGGTTCCCCGATGTCGCCCTGATGGTCGGCAACGTGGCCACCGCTGACGGTGTCCGTGCATGTGCCGATCACGGGGCCGACATCGTCAAGGTCGGCGTCGGTCCCGGATCGATCTGCTCGACCCGGGTGGTCACCGGGGTCGGCATGCCGCAGTTCACGGCCGTGATGGACTGTGCGCGGGCAGCCGCGGAGATCGGGGTGACCACGATCGCCGACGGCGGGGTGCGCTACTCCGGCGACATCGTCAAGGCGTTGGCCGCCGGCGCGAGCGCCGTCATGGTGGGCAACATCCTCGCCGGCACCGATGAGTCGCCGGGTGAGCTCGTCCTGGTCGGTGGCCGCCGCTACAAGGAGTACCGGGGGATGGGCTCGATCGATGCGATGCGGGCCGGGTCCGCCGATCGCTACTTCCAGGCCGACGAGAAGGCGGGGAGCGCCAAGGAGGCGAAGCAGACCTCGAAGCTGGTCCCCGAAGGTGTGTCCGGGCTGCTGCCCTACCGCGGATCGGTCGGGGAGGTCACCGACCAGCTGGTCGGGGGCCTGCGCTCCGGGATGGGCTACTGCGGTGCGGCCGACCTCGCGGCGCTGGCGACCAACGCCCGCTTCGTCAGGCAGTCCGCGGCCGGGGCCCGCGAGTCGCATGTCCACGACGTCGAGGTCGTGCACGAGAGCCCGAACTACGCGGTGCCGGGCAAGGACTGACGCTCACCTGCGTCGGTCACGCGCCCGGTGGCAGACCCCGGGGACCGCGTGGCCCGTCGTCGTACGGACAGTGGCGACACCCCGAGTTGCAGCACACCCCGCGGTCCCAGTGTTCGGCGGCCGTGAACACGAAGAAGCCGCTGACCGGATCCACGTAGCCGGGTGCGCCGGACCGCATCGCGGCCTCATGGGCGGCGATGATCCGCGCGTACTGGCCGTGCCGGGGTGACAGCCGGTCGATCACCGGCAGACGACGGTCCCGGGGCAGCTCTTCGTCGTTCACGGCACCAACGCTCCGCTGCCGAGTGCATCCAACGCGATCGCGACACCGTGCGCGTCGACGTCGGGGACGACCAGGTGGGCGGCCGCGCGGACCTCCGGCGGTGCCTGGCCCATGGCGATCGCCGTCCCCGCGACCGCCAACATCGACAGGTCGTTGGCCGCGTCGCCGATCGCAGCCACTTCCCGCACGTCCAGGTCCAGGTGCTGGGCCGCTCGACGCAGCGCCGCGCCCTTGTCCGTCCCGCGTCGGGTGGCGTTGATGAACGACAGACCCGGTGTGAGCGGCGAGCCCGCAGCACCCGTCTCCAGGTCCAGGGTCGCCAGCCGCTCCAGGATCCCGCCGACCGCTGCCGGTGTGAAGGCGGCGAACGTGGCCTTCAGCACCGGATCGTCGCCCAGGTCGCTGCCGGTGCGGATGACGCCGCGTGGCTGCGCTCCGAGGATGTCCCAGTGCGCACGCGCCCGTTCGTCCATCGATGACGCCAGGTACCCGGATGACGTGTAGACCTCGAGGTAGCAGTCATCCCGCTCCTGATCGAACGCCAGCAACGCGTCGACCTCGGCGTGGGTGAGCGTCCAGGCGGCGACCGTCCGTCCGTCGGCACGCACCTCGGCTCCGTTGTGCAGGATGTGCGGACCGGGAGCATCCAGTTGGGTGTGCAGTGTCGCCACGGCGTCACGCATGCGGCCGGTCGCGTAGCCGACCCGTAGGTCGGCGATCCGGGCACGAGCGATCGCCGCCACCACCTCGGCGCTCGCGTTCACCGCCGGTCCAACCAGCGTGCCATCCACGTCGCAGACGACGTAGCGCACCCGCGCGGGCGACCACTGGTCGAAGCGTCCGCCGGGTTCGATCCCGGGCGCGAGCCCGATGCCGTCCATGCCGGGGCTGGTCCCGGTCACCCGAGCGCCTTGACCTGACCGAAACGTTCCTCGTAATTCGACAGGTTGGTGTTGAGCGCGTTCAGGACCCGGCCGACCATGGTCGGCGCGATGCGGACCCGCGAGACGATCTCGGCGTTGACCTTGCCCTTCTCCTTGCCGGGCAGCAACTGGCAGAAGTCCAACGTGAACTCGTGGGGGGAGTGCGAGACGAGCAGGAAGTTGGCGTACTGGCCGTGCTTGACCTCGTCGGGGACGACGACGTTCACCTGTTGCTTCTGCGGGTCCGGGTTCCGGTCGGCGGGTTCGTTCGGCTGGTCGCTCATCGTGGTCCTGCCCTCGCGGAGGTGGATGGTCGGTGGTTGTACCGAGGCTACCCCCCGCTCGGCCCCGTTAGTCTGTCCCCGACACCTCTCCGAAGGCCTGAACCATGCAACTCGGATCGTTGACCGGTGCCGTCGAGGCGGCAACCACCGAGGCGCTCACGGTCGTTCCTCGCATCTGGGAACGCGACCACACGGTCTGGGGGCCGGATCCGACCGAGCTCGCCGATCGCCTCGGGTGGCTCGACGCCGATGAGCGTGCCGAGGAGATCCGTAGCCAGCTGGAGCGGTCGGCCGCGGCGCTCGTCGACGATGGGATCACCGACGTCCTGCTCGTGGGGATGGGTGGCTCGTCGCTGTACCCGGAGGTCCTGGCGACGACGTTCGGTCCGGTGGCGGGGTTCCCGACACTGCACGTCCTCGATTCGACCGACCCGGCGGCGGTGCTGGCGGCCGAGCGCGACCTGCCCTGGGAGACCACGGTGGTCGTGCCGGCCTCGAAGTCGGGATCGACGATCGAGATGGCCTGCCTCCTGGATCGCTTCCGCGCACGCCTGCAGGACGTGCACGGTGGGGCGGCCGGCCGGTTCGTGCTGCCGATCACCGATCCGGGCAGCCGGTTGGAGGCGCAGGCGGCCGCGGAGGGCTTCCGGGAGGTCATCCACGGCCAGGTCGATGTGGGTGGCCGGTTCTCGGCGCTGACACCGTTCGGGTTGCTGCCCGCTGCCATCCTCGGACTGGATCTGCAGGAACACCTCGCGGCCGGTCGCAAGCAGTTGGCCGCCGCGCGGTCCCTGGACCCGCAGGTCAACGACGCGGCAGCACTGGGTGCGGTGATGGCGGCCGCCGTCCGTGACGGTCGGGACAAGCTCACCCTGCTGCTCCCGGACGAGATCGCATCGTTCGGGCTGTGGATCGAGCAGTTGGTCGCCGAGTCCACGGGCAAGCACGGCATCGGACTCCTGCCGATCGTCGGCGAGGACCCGACCAACGCAACGTTCGGTGATGACCGCATCGTCGTCTCGTTGGGGCGGAGTCAGCACCTCGAGACGCTGATCGCCGCTGGGGTCCCGGTCGTCGAGCTGGCCTGGTCCGGGCCGGCACAGCTCAGTGGGGAGGTGATCCGGTGGGAGTTCGCGACGGCCGTTGCCGGAGCGCTGCTGGGGATCAACCCGTTCGATCAGCCCGACGTCGAGGCGGCGAAGAAGGCGACCTCGGAGGTGCTGGACGCCGGTGAGGATCTGCCGGATCCCGAGGATCCAGCGGCCGTGCTGGGGAGTGTCAGCCCGGGGAACTACATCGCCCTGCTCGCCTTCGTGACGCCGGAAGGCGACAACCACCGCGCCGTGGACGCGGCCGCGGAGCGGCTGCGACGGGACCTGGGCGTTCCCGTCACCGTCGGGGTGGGCCCGCGCTACCTGCACTCGACCGGGCAGTTGCACAAGGGCGGTCCGAACAACGGGGTGTTCCTGGTCGTGGTCGGTGACGACCCGCAGGATGCCGACATCCCGGGTCGGGACCTGACCTTCTCGCGGCTGAAGCGGGCGCAGGCGGCGGGCGACCTCCGCGCCCTGCAGGCGGCGGATCGTCGGGCGCTGCTGGTGTCCGTCGACGCGCTGCGGTCCGTCGCGACCTGACCGAACTCAGCCCTTCGGCCGGGTCCTGACCTGCCCGAGCCCTCCGTCGACGCCGACGACCTGTCCGGTGACCCAGGAGGTCGCCGGGTCGAGCAGCCAGGCGACCGCTGCGGCGATGTCATCACCGGTGCCGAGCCGTCCCAGGATGTGCATCTGGCGGCTGGCCTCGGCCTGCGCCTCGTTGCCGACCAGCTTCGCCGTCATCTTGGCTTCGACCAGGCCTGGGGCGACGGCATTGACCCGCACGCCGCGGGCGCCGTAGGTCGCCGCGGCGGAACGGACCAGTCCGCCGATCCCGGCCTTCGCCGCGGCGATCGCCTCGTGGTTGGCGATCCCGATCTGCGCGGCGGCGGACGAGGCGAGCACGATCGAGCCCCCGTCACCCCGGCCCATCAACGGCGCTGCCGCTCGGACCACGGCGAACGCGGAGGTGAGGTTGACCGCTATGGTCTCGGCCCACTCCTCGGGGGTCGTCAGGTGGGCCGGCTTGAGCAGCACGGACCCGGCCAGGTTCGCCACGCCGTCGAGCCGACCGGCCGCATCCTGCACCTCGCCGATCAGTTCCTCGACCTGTGCGATGTCGCGCACGTCGACCTCGTGGGCCGCGGCGGCGCCGGTCTCGTCCCGGAGCGACGCCAGGTCCGACAGGGTGCGGCCGGCCAGCACGACATGGGCGCCGTCACCGGTCAGCCGACGGACCGTGGCGGACCCTGCAGCGCCACCGGCGCCGAGGATCAGGTGGACCGGTTGCTCGGACATCGTGGACCTCCGGGTCGTCGTGCCCAGCCGCAGTGGTTGCGGGCGGGCCCCCCACGGGTTCGGTGCGTCAGGCGGTCGTGGACGAGTCCCCAGGTGCGGCCGCGAGCGGATCGATGTCGGCGTCCCGGCTGACCCGGTCCCACAGCCGGTCGGCCTCCTCCCGGTCGGACCGTGTCCAGGGCACCTTGTGGTCCAGTCGTGGCCGGCGGTCGTGCCATAGCCGACCGTCATCGGGCGCGGGCTCGGTCAACGCCAGCCACACGATCGTGTCGGCACCCTGCTCCGGGGTCCGCAGGACCGGGCCGGTCAGCCGGCGGAAGCCGGGTAGTGAGGATTCGACCCCGGGGGTCAACGCCCACCCCGGATGTGCCACGTGGAAGCCCACCCCGCGGCCACCCAGCCGCCGTGCCCACTCCCGGGTCAGCACGACCTGGGCCCGCTTCGCCCGGGCGTAGGCGACCGTCCCCCGGTACTCACCCGGTGAGTCGACCCGTCCGGTCACGAGCTTCTCGGCGTACATGCCTCCCGAGGTGACCGTGATGACCCGGCTGGGCGGCCCCTCGGTCAGATGTGGCAGGAGCAGCGAGGTGAGCAGGAACGGCGCGACGACGTGGATCTGGTAGGTCCGCTCGAGTCCATCCTGGGTCACGGCACGCTCGGCGAACAGCGCGCCGGCGTTGTGGATGACCGCATCCAGCCGTTCATGGCGCTCCACCTGCCGGTCCGCGAACGCCCGCACCGACGCCAGGTCCGCCAGATCGGCCACATCGAAGGAGGCGTCCTCATCGAGGTCACGGCCGACATCCTCCGCCAGGCGCCGGAGCGTGTCCTCGCCCTTGTCCGTGCTGCGCACCAGCAGCCGGACCTGCGCGCCGGCGAACAGCAGCAGGCAGGCTGCGGCGTACCCGAGCCCGGAGTTCGCGCCGGTGACGAGCACGCGCCTGCCGTCGCCCGGCAGTTCCTCGAGGTCCTGCCAGTCGTCCAGGCGTGACCGCACTTCGTGACCGATCCGGCTGAACGACAACCCGACGGTTCCCTCGAGAGCCAGATCGACGGCGCGGGTGATCGGGGTGGGCACGGACATGAAGCTCCTCGATGGGTCGCGACGTGGGCGGGGAGGGGCTCGAACCCCCGGCCTCCTCGGTGTAAACGAGGCGCTCTCGCCATCTGAGCTACCCGCCCGGAACGGGTCGAACGCTACCGGAGCTTACTGGGACTCGGGAGAGAGCCACCCCGCTGCGCAGCTGCACATCGTGACGGCGATGACCGCGGAACAACGCTGTTGGACCGACCGTCGCGTCACCGGACCGCCGGGCCTGGTCTCGGAGCGCATCACCGTTGCGGATCCGGCTGCTGGATATGAACACCTCGTGGATGTCCACAGCCAGAGGAACATCGACACCAGGGTGTCGGCCCCTTTCGCGATACTGGCACCACCTGACACGTAGGAGATCAACGACGATGCCGTCGACCTTCCAAGCGGTGGTGGTCCTCGCGATCGCGCTGCTTCCGGGAGCCCTCTATGTCTGGGCGTTCGAGCGTCAGGCGGGCCGCTACGGGATAGGTCTGAGTGATCGGATCCTGCGTTTCGTGGGTGGCTCCGCCGTGCTCCTGGCCGTGTTCGCCAGCCCCCTCTACATGTTGCACGTGAACTTCACAGGGGATGTCGTTGGGGGTCGGCAACTTCCGTGGTGGCTCGCAGCAGTTCCTGTTGCCTACGTCGGCGTCCCTCTGGCCGCGGGGACCGTGCTAGGAGTGGGTCTCCGGCGCGGCTGGCAGATCGCCAAGATCGTGGTCGGTCCAGATCCAGCGCCTCGGGCCTGGGACTACCTGTTTCAGTACCACATCGATGGCTGGATCCGTTGTCGCTTGAAGTCGGGGACCTGGCTCGGCGGTGCGTACGCCGATGCCAATGGAAAGCGGTCGTACACCGCGGGCTATCCCGAGCCACAGGATCTCTACCTCGCAGCCTCGGTTGAGGTCAACGCTGAGACCGGGGAGTTCGCACTCGACGACGACGGCCGACCACGGTTGGGACCTGGCGGTCTGCTCGTCCGGTGGGAGGAGGTCGAGTACCTTGAATTCATCGACTCCTGAGGGAGGCCAACGCATGCCAACCAAGGAAGATCGTCCTCGACGCACCGGCTCCGCCGAGAAGCGTGGCGGCTACGCATCATCCTCGAAGCCCGCGACGTCACTCAAGCCGCCTCCCGGAGGACCCGCCCCCGGCGCGAAGCAGACCCCTCAGAACAACGGGTCTCGCAAGGGGCGGTAGGGCGGCACAGCGCCTTGTTCGGCCAGACAGGATCTGTTGCGGCCGACACGTGCGACGCCCGCGGCACGATCATCGCTGCCCGGCAACTGCCGGCCACCGCTCCGGCGCCCACACCTCGTAGGCTCGTGGACAGCGAGGGAAGGTTGCGTGTGTGACGAACGGAGAAACGACCGAGACCGTTGGGATGTGGCTGGCGATGCTCGATGAGTTGTACCCACCCGGCCACGCGGCATCCTGGGACCAGGTCGGCCTGCAGGTCGGCGACCCGGACTGGCCGGTGGCGCGTGTGCTCACGAGTCTGGACGTCACCGGTGCCGTCCTGGAAGAGGCCGCGGAGGTCGCAGAGACGCTCGTGCTCGCGCACCATCCCCTGTTGTTCCGCCCGCTGGAGCGACTCACACCGGCGACCGCGGCCGGGCGGCTGGCCCTGCGTGCCGCGACGTCCCGGATCGCCGTCGCGGCCGCGCACACCAACCTCGACGTCGCCCGTGACGGCGCCGGGACCTCGCAGCCGGTGGCCCGGGTCCTCGGCCTGACGGCGACGCGGCCCCTGACCACGGAGGTCACCGAGGGGCGCCGCTGCAAGCTGGTGACGTTCGTGCCTCCGGAGGCGCTGGACGCGGTCATCGACGGGGTGGCCGCGGCCGGTGCGGGCCGGATCGGCGAGTACGAACGGTGCACCTTCCGCGTGCGGGGGACCGGCACGTTCCGGCCGCTCGAGGGGGCCGATCCCTACAGCGGCGCGGTCGGCGAGGACGCTGCCGAGCAGGAGGACCGGCTGGAGGTCGAACTGCCGACCCGCCGGATCGGCGAGGTGGTGCGCGCGCTCATCGCCGCCCATCCCTACGACGAGGTCGCCTACGATCTGGTCCCCCTGCTCGATGGCGCAGAGGTCGGGTTCGGCGTCGTCGGGGAACTGCACGAACCGTTGCCGCTCGCGGTGGTCGCGGCGCAGATCCGGGCGGGGCTTCCCGCCCCACACCTGCGTTTCGCCGGCGATCCGGAGCGCCTCGTCACGACCGTCGCGACGGTCGGCGGGGCCGGCGACAGCCTGATCGGTGCCGCCGCCGCGTCCGGCGCGGATGTCTACGTCACCGGGGACCTGCGACACCATGTGACGCTCGATGCGGTCGAACAGGGACTCGCGTTGATCGACGCCGGCCATCACGCGACCGAGGTCGCTGCGATCCCGGCCTGGACCGAGCGTCTGGCCGCTGCGGCGCAGCGTGAGGGGCTGGTTGCGCCGGTGCTAGCGTCACGGACCCCGACCGTTCCGTGGAGTTGAGCGTGGCTGAGTACACCCCTGAGCAGCTCGACCTGCTGCTCGCGCTCCAGGACACCGACAGCCGGATACGGCGCCTGGAGCATCAGCGCGAGACGCTGCCGGAGCAGCAGCAGCTGGAGCAGGCCGAGGCACGCATCGATGAGATCGTCCGGCAGCAGGATGATCTCCGGCTGGATCTGGACAAGGCCTCCGCCGAACAGCGGCAGCTCGAACGCGAGACCGACGTGCTGACCGAGCGACGGGATGCCGAACGTCTGCGCCTGTACGACGGGACCGTCACCAACGCCCGCGAGATGAAGTCGGTCGAGGCTGAGGTCGAGTCGACCAACCGACGGATCAGCGAGCAGGAGGACCTGCTCCTGGAGTCGTTGGAGCAGGTCGAGGGTCTGGAGGCCCGGATCGCCGCGCTGGAGGCCGAGGCCACCGCCGAACGTGAGCGGGCTGCCGAGCTCACCGTTGCCCGTGACGAGGCGGCACAGAGCATCCTGGCTGAACTCGCGGAGGCCGGTGTGCTGCGTGACCAGCAGGCCGCTGAACTGCCCGACGACCTGATGGAGCGCTACGACGCCGTGGTGCGGCGCACCGGAGGTGTGGCGGTCGGGTTGCTGGAGAGCAACACCTGCACCGCGTGCCGGATCGGGCTGTCCATGGCCGACGTGGGTGACCTGCTGGCCGGACCCCCGCTGACGACGTGTCCTGAATGCCGTCGGCTGCTGGTCGTGCCCGCCTGATCAGCGGCCCGCCTGACCAGCGGCCCGCTTGACCGTCCGGCCGGTTCAGATGACGTCGCCCTCGGCGGTGCCGACCCGGTCCATCCCGGCCGCCTTCGCCCGCTCCTTGGCGCGATCCGCGGCACGCAGGATCGCGACCTCGTCATCACCGTCCTCGGGGTAGCGCGCGATGCCGTAGGCCGCGTGGATCTCGAACCGGTCACCGTCGGGCAGGCTGACCTGTTCCTCGTGCAACCGTGACACGATGTCGGTGACCAACGCGCGACAGCGGGTTCGGTCCTCACCGATGAGGGCGATCGCGACCTCGTCGCTGCCGAGTCGTGACGCGACCACGTCCGGTCCGGCGGACCGGCGCAGTACGTGGGCCAGCGCCCGCATGGCCTCGGTCCCGGTCGGGTGTCCATAGCGCTCGTTGAGGGCACGCATGCCGCGGATGTCCGCCAACAGGATGGTGAACGGCACACCGTCATCGCGGTACCGACCGAGCGCGTCGTAGAACGCGCGCACGTTCAACAGACCGGTGATCGGATCTTCACTGATCACCCGTCGGAGGGCTGACTCGCGTTGCTCCTCGCCTTTCGCGCCGGCCGTTCCGACCAGTGCGATCCCCATCAGCACGACGCCCCGGAGGACCATGCCGGGAACCGTCGCGAGGCGCAGGTCGCTGGACAGGTCGATGGCGGTGTGACCCACGGCGGCGACGAGGGCGACGGCGATCGCGACCCGGATGCCGCCAGTCAGGCCGGCGATCAGGGCGATCGGTGCGGACAGCCAGGCGACCTGCGGGTCACCGATGAGCAGGTGCAGGGCGAGCGAGACCGCGAGGCCGACCGTCAGGGCCACGCTGCGTCGGGCCCGTGTCCCCAGCCGATCGCTCACCTCGACCAACAGACCCCGCGTCTGGCTGGGAAGGCCCCTTCGCGACACGTCAGTGCGCCGTGGGCGCGCGGCCGAGCAGATCGAGCAACGCAACAACCGCGTCCGGATCCGCCAGACGCGCGTGCGCGGTGGTCTCGCGGTCGTCGGTGGACACCACGATCGCGTGGCCGCCCCGGGCGATGGCGCTGCGAAACGCATCCTCGTCGGTGACGTCTTCACCGATCATGACCGGCGTCAGGTCGGGTACCTGGTCCGCGATCCGGGCGAGGGCCTTGCCCTTGTCGATGCTCCGTGGGCGGATCTCCAGCACGGACTTTCCCGCAACGACCTCGAACCCGGGTTCGTCGCCGTTGTGCTGTTCGAGCAGCGCCCGGACACGGGGGAGCCGCTCGTCTACCTCCGACTCCGGAACCAACCGGTGGTGGACCGCGAGCGAGGTCGGCTTGCGCTCGACGAACCACCCGATGCCGTCATCGACGACCTGTTCCACCGCCGTCTGGGTGGTATCCAGGGTCGCGGTCACCGTCGTGACGTCGATGAGGTCCAGGACGCTGCCGTCGGTCGCTCGGATCTGGGCACCGTGACCGCCGGCGAGGATCACCGGGAGCTCGGGCAGGCGTGCGAGCAGGTCGTCCACGGACCGTCCGGACAGCATGGCGACCGTGGTGCGGGTCACGAGGCGACGCAGCGCATCGATCGCGCCGGAGGTCGGCCGGGCATCGTCGGGACGATCGACGATCGGCGCCAACGTGCCGTCGAAATCGAGCACGATCAGCAGGTTGTCGGCGGGTCCGAGCTCCGCAGCCAGGGCCGCGGGCTCGCTCAGCAGGACGCTCACGAGCCTTCGGGTCCTTGTTCGGCGGCATCGAGTTGATCGGTCACCCAACGATAGACGTCCTGCTCGCGCACGACGGCACCCAGGCGTTGGATCCGCGCCCGACGATCAGCCAGATCGAGGTGCAACGCAGACTCCATCAGCAGGCTCGTTCCCTCCACGTCGAACGGGTTGCAGCGGACGGGGTCGTTGCCGAACTCGATCTCGGCGCCGCAGAACTCGCTCAGCAGCAGCACACCGTCACCGTCGGTGGCGGCCTGCACGGTCACGAACTCCTTGGCCACGAGGTTCATCCCGTCCTTGAGGGGGGTGACACACATCACGTCGGCCAGACGGTAGTACGCGGCGAGCGCCTCGCGGGGCACGGCCCGGAAGAGGTAGTGCACGGGGACGTCCTGCCCGGGTTCCGTGAACAGGCCGTTGATGCGGCCGACCTCGGTCTCGACCTGGGTCCGCAGCTGGCGGTACTCCTTGACGTCGTCGCGACTGGGCACCGCGATCTGGACGAAGGTGAACCGACCCCGCAGATCGGGGCGACGGTCCAGCAGTTGCTCGATCGAGTCGAGCCGGTGTCGGATGCCCTTGGTGTAGTCCAGCCGATCGACCCCGAGGAACACGTGTCGACCCTGGAACTGTGTCCGCAGGTCCGCGAGTTCGGCTTCGGTCTGCTCGGACCGCGCCAACTCGGCGAACCCTGCGGCATCGATGGAGATCGGATGGGCGACGGCGCGGACCTGCCGTCCGTCCGGCATGGTCAGCACGTCGCCATCGATCTGCACGTCCGGCTTGACCCGCGCGACGGAACGCAGGAAGTTGTCGCGGAAGCGCGACGTGTGGAACCCGACGCTGTCCGCAGCCAACATCCCGGACAGCAGCTGGTCGCGCCACGGCAGGCGCGCGATCAGTTCGGGTGGCGGGAACGGGATGTGGAGGAAGAACCCGATCCGCGCGTCCGGCAGCCGATCCCGCAGCATCCCGGGCAACAGCAGCAGGTGGTAGTCCTGGACCCAGATGGTCGGCGCCGGGTCGGTGTCGGCCGCCACCTTCGCAGTGACCTCCGCGAACGCCTCGTTGGCGGTGAGGTAGCTGTCCCACAGGTCGCGGTCGATGACCGGTCGAGCCAGCAGATCGTGGAACAAGGGCCACAGTGTGCGGTTGGCGAACCCGTGGTAGTACCCGCGGACGACCGCCCGCGACAGCTTCACGGCGTGCAGGTCGCAGCCCAGACCGTCCACCCGCGTCGGAACCGAGTTCGCGTTGTCGTCCCAGCCGATCCAGGCACCGCCGACCTCGTCCATCACCGGGCGGAGCGCCGTCACGAGCCCCCCTGCGGACGCCGTCCACCCATCATCACCCTGGGAGACCGGCAACCGGTTGGCGACCACGATCAACGGGCGACGAGCGCTCATGCTGACTCCTCGAACGGTTCGCCCCGAACGTAGCGACCCTGCCACCCAAGCGGCAGGGTCGGCTGGGGCAGGGACTGCCTACGGCAGCTGGTCGAGCGAGGTTGCGATGTGTGCCTCGAAGCGTGCAGCCGCGTCCTTCGTGACGGGTCCTGGCGCGGTCAGATCCTGCTCGTCGCCGTCGGATCGCAGTCGGTGGACGGGCAGGACCGGGCGGGTCGCCGACACCACGAACAGTTCATCGGCCTCCCAGGCCTGTTGGACCGTGGGCATCGCCGGCACCACCTCGACGACCGAGCGCAGGGCCTCGACCGTGACCGAGGCCAGGATCGGGAGTCGCGTGGGATCCGGTGTGCTGATGACACCGTCGTGGACGAGGCAGATCGATCCCGTCGGCAGCTCCAGCACCTGGCCGTCGTCAACGATCAGGGCATCGTCCCCACCGCGGGCCTGTGCGGCACGGATCGCCCACTGGTTCAGCGCGTAGGACAGGGTCTTGACCCCGGAGAGTGCACTGCGCCAGGGCGTGTCGATCATCTCGAGCGCCAACGTTTCCGGCCAGGACCCCGAGGTCACCATGCCGCGGACGGTGCCATCCCGCGTGACGATCAGCTTCAAGGTACCGTCGTTGGCTCCCCAGGCGGCCAGCAGGTCGGTGATCACCTGGCGCAGGACCGGCACCCGCATGTCCAGCGCCTGCGCTGACGAGCGGAGTCGCGCCAGGTGTGGATCCAGGGCGTGCGTCCGCCCGGTGCGCACCATGACCGCCTCGAACACCGCGTCCCCGCGGAGGAACCCGTCGTCCATGAGTGGCACCATCGCGTCGTGCGCAGGCACGATCCGTCCGTCGACCCAGGCGATCGCGCGTGGGGTCACCGACGTGGTGAGCTCGGAACCGGCGGGGTGGGGCCGGGTCGGTGGAGTGTCCATCCGCCCATCCTGCCAGACGGCCGGCGCGTGTGCGGCCACTTTGCATCGCGGTGGATAGGTTCGCCCAGCTGACACCGGCGACCGAACGCGATGAGAGGCCAGGGATGACGAGCTCCGCCGATGACCCGTTCCACGAGGGCCTGCGACAACTGGGCAACGACCTGCCCTTCAACCAGCACCTCGGTGCCGAGGTGGTGTCGATCGACCCGGGGCGGGTCGTCACCCGCCTGGGCGCGGACGATCGGATCACCAACCACCTCGGCGGTGTGCACGCGATCGCCGAGTTGGCGCCGGTCGAACTGGCCGGAGCACTGGCGGCCTCCAGCCGGCTCCGAGCGGTGCTCGAACGTGGCTTCGTGCCCGTGGTCGGCTCGCTGACCGTCAAGTACGTCGCCCCCGCCCACGGCGAGCTGACGGCGGTCGGCATCGTCGGCGAGGACGCGATCGGCCCGGCCCTGGCAGCCGCCGATGCGGGCGAGCGCCCACGGGTCGTCGCGAACGTGGAGGTCACCGACGCCCAGGCCACCACCGTCGCGGTCGCCGAGCTGACCTTCGTCTACCTCGACATGTCCGGAGCTGGCGACGAGCACGCGTCGGTCACCTGACGTCGGACGGGCCCGGACGTGGGCCTGACCAGTACCATGGTCCGGCTGGGAGGAGTCGGCCAGGCGGCCGCGCTTCGCACCGTGGCAGGCTTCGTGCCGGCCCGGTGTGCGGTGAGGAAAGTCCGGACTCCATCGGGCAGGGTGCTGGGTAACTCCCAGGCGTGGTGACACGTGGCAAGCGCAACAGAGAGCAGACCGCCCGGGCAACCGGGTAAGGGTGAAACGGTGAGGTAAGAGCTCACCAGCACGGCGGGTGACCGTCGTGGCTAGGCATGCCCCACCCGGAGCAAGGCCAAGCAGGGAGAGGGCGGCCCGTCCGCTCCCGGACCGATGGTCCGGGGATACTCCCAGGTAGGCCGCGCGAGGCAGCGGGTAACCGGTGTCCCAGAGAGATGGTCGCCACCCGTGGCCGGGTAACCAGCCACGGGAACAGGATCCGGCTTACCGGCCGACTCCTCCCAGCACCTACCGCCGACGGCGGTTGGAACACGTCGGCGATCCCGGCCCACATGCGGCGAGCGGTACCGTGACCGGACCATCTGTGCCTGCGCGAGGCTGCCGACCGTGACCGATCCCGACGCTGTGCGCGCCCGTCATGCCGACGGGCCGTTCCTCCGTGCCTGCCGCGGGTTGCCGCACAACACCGTGCCGGTCTGGTTCATGCGCCAGGCCGGCCGCGCACTGGCCGAGTACCGCGCCATCCGTGACGACCACACCTTCGAGGAGGTGGTCCAGACACCGGAGCTGGCCGCCGAGGTCACGCTGCAGCCGGTCCGTCGGTACGGCGTCGATGCCTCGATCCTGTTCTCGGACATCGTCACGCCCGTCCAGGCGCTGGGGATCGGGGTCACGATCAAGCCCGGCGTCGGCCCGGTCATCGAGCAGCCGTTCCGGACCGCCGAGGACCTCGATCGTCTGCGACCTCTGGAGGCCGAGTCGGATCTGTCGTTCGTGATGCAGACGGTCGATCTCCTGGTCCAGGAACTGCCCGTCCCCCTGATCGGGTTCGCCGGCGCGCCGTTCACCCTGGCGAGCTACCTCGTCGAGGGCGGACCGTCGAAGTCGTACGCCCGCACCAAGGCGATGATGTTCTCCGACGAGCTCACCTGGCACCGGCTGATGGACAAGCTCGCCGGGATCACCCTCGCGAGCCTGCGCGCACAGGTCGCCCACGGCGCGTCGGCCGTGCAGCTGTTCGACTCCTGGGCCGGCGCCCTGAACCCGGTCGACTACCAGCGCTACGTGCTGCCCCACAGCGAGCGCATCCTGGACGGCCTCAGCGACCTCGAGGTGCCACGCATCCACTTCGGCGTCGCGACGGGCGAGTTGCTCACCCTCATGGCGCAGGCCGGCGCGGACGTGGTCGGCGTCGACTGGCGGGTCCCGCTCGACGAGGGGCGTCGGCGCATCCCCGACGGCGTCGGTTTCCAGGGCAACCTCGAACCCGCGGTGTGCCTCGGTCCCTGGGAGGTCGTCGAGGAGCGCGTCCGGGACGTCCTGGACCGCGCCGACGGGGCGGTCGACCACATCTTCAACCTCGGCCACGGGGTCCTGCCGGCCACCGATCCTGCGATCCTGGAACAGGTGGTCGACCTCGTGCACCGTGAGGGCACCGTTCGCACCTCCGAGGGCGACACTTCTCGCGCCCCAGTTGGTGGCGACGCGTCATGACCGACGGACCGTCGACCGGGGCCGCCGCCGACAGCTTCGCGGTCGCGCTGCTGGCTGATCCCCGTCTGGCGACCGCGTTGGCGACGCGTCTGGGGGTGCCGGTTCGGGCGACGACCGAGGAGGACCACCTCGAGGTGGCTGGGTCGTTGGCCGAGGACGCCGCACTCGTGGTGGGGCTGGCCGGTGTGCCCTGGCCTGTGGCCGAGGACCTGCATGCGCAGTGCTCGGCGACGCTGGGCGCCTACACGGGTGTCGTGTCGTGGCACGCCCTGCCGTCACTGCACCAGCGGCTGGCCGACGCCGTGGGTCCCGGCGGCCGCGGC
>Ga0207421_10001310_pt1 | contig 32316 bp, 29 predicted proteins | sample SodLakKL_010_SED_4_FD_187542 | JGI IMG/M metagenome (GOLD analysis project Ga0207421, IMG submission 187542) | Alkaline sediment microbial communities from Lake Tanatar, Kulunda Steppe, Russia - 8KL_010_SED (SPAdes) (version 2) | ecosystem: Environmental > Aquatic > Non-marine Saline and...
CCATACATGGCCACCTGTATCAAAAGTCCAGATGGGTCTGCCGGTTTTTGAATCCAGTTTGTAGAGCTTCCCTCCATCAGAAAGAGTGTAGACAGAACCCTGATGCAACAGTGGGCGCGAAAATATTGCACCATCGGCCTCAAATTTCCATATCAGCGAACCGTCATGTTGAGAAAGGGAGTAGAGATTTCCGTCCGTGCTGCCGATATAGACGTTTTCGTGATCTGTTGAAGCACCTCCCCAGATCCGTCCGTCAGTTTTAAACGTCCAGGCAGGAGTTGCTGTTGACCGGCTGCTGATCGGTTCTTTGGCTGCCGGAAAATCATCAACAGGGTATAGCTCAAAACTCAGGCCGCGGGATGAACCGGGAAAGGTGCCGGTAATTTTTTGGGTGTCTGAATCGATCGAAAACTGAACGGCACCTGCAGTAAAATGGGTGTCAGTCTTATTTAAAGTTCCAATGTTGCGTTTCGGAAAAGGGATGACCGGCATGTAGGTTGTTGCGGTCAGATCGCCATGTTCATCAAGGGTAAAACCGAGGTAAAATTCTGTGGACTGGTTTTGATAAACCAACTCGCCGCCCCATACGCCGGGTTCGGGTGTGGCTTCTTGCTTAGGCTGAGCAGAGAGCGTTAGAGGCAGGAATAACAAAAGTGTGAGGAAAAGATTGGATTTCCGGATGGCAGTGTGATTTATTGGTTTGCGTAAGCTTTTGGAACAGAGTTGATTGCAATATATGTATAACTGTTCTGACAAATTTAAGCGTCAGTCATCATTATTCAATTTGTCAATTGAGTTCTCTACGACTTAAAACCACAGGAGGTTTCAATGTTTATAACCCTTCACATGAACTTTCCGGCACTCCTGCTCATTTAGAGGCGTCACACAAAGAGCGTGAATTGGATGTTCATCTATTGAAATTGATAGGACTATTCCTCTTTCTGCCTCCCAATAAGCCAGATAAACAGCGCAGCAGCCAGACCGGGGTAGAATGGTTCAAGGCCCATGTAGGCATATCCGCCCTCAACAGGAGGGTAGAGGGTGCCCAGTACCAGCCAGATAAAGGAGATGGCGGTGCACCCGATAATGGAGGCGAAAACATACCTTGTTTTCAGTGTGAATGGTTTCAGGTAGACACCCAGTACCGGAATGAGAAGGCCGGGGATAAAGACGGACCCAATCACATACCAGAGATCGATTACGCTCGGATAGATCAGAATCAGCAGAATACCGAGCAGCGCGGAGATCAGGATACTGATTCTTGTAAGCAGGTTTGGATTTACTGCCGGAAAGTACCTGGCGAGATAATCGCGCCCGAGGGTTTGCCCGGATATGAACAGGTAGCTGTCCAGTGTCGACATAATAGTGGCCAGGAGCGCGATAAAGAAGAATCCCTTCAGGCCAATTGGCAGTATTTGGTCGGCGAGCATGGGATAAGCCAGTACCGGCTGGGCAAGGTCGGGGCCTAAAATTGCAAATGCATAGAGTCCGGCAAAGGCGGTTAAAAAGTCAAACGCCATCCAGAACAGAATGGATACAAAAACACCCTTTCTTGCAATTTCAGGCGATTCTGCCGCAGCGGCACGCTGATGAAAACTGGGATCCACAAACGTCCAGAGAGCAATGAAAAACCAAACCAGGATATACTGAATGGTATTCCCTCCGGTGATGTCTCTGTGGCTATCGGGTACGGCATTCCACACTGTACCCAAACCGCCAAACTCACTCCATGCGAAAATCAGCAGAACGATGAAGCCAGAAAACATCAATACAACCTGAAGAACATCTGTTCTGATAACGGCGCCGAATCCCCCGATGGTGATATATAAAACCGAAAAGAGGGCAACAAGAGACGCATAAAAAAGAAATGGAGCATCCCCTCCGCTCAAAAATTGAAAGAGTAGCCCTAGCATTAAAATGTAGGGAGCGGGACTCACAAGAATAAAGATCGGCAGGGCACTCAGCCGGCCGGCTTTGTCGCTGTAGCGGTTGGCAATAGCTTCAGGGATGGTTAATGCTTTGTTCAGCCTGATTTTGCCCGCCAGGAAAATGGCAAAAAGTGCGGAAAAGAGATAAAAAGGTGCCCCCAGGATTAACCATTGAGAGATCCCGAACTGATAACTCCACTCACCCACACCCAGAATGCCTCCATACCAGGTTGAGACTAGGGTGGCAACAAACGCAGGCAGGGTTACTTTTCTGCCGCTAAGCAGAAAATCCTCTTCAGATTCTGCACTCCAGCCCTTTTTCCAGCTTAGCCAGATCAGGAAAAAGAAGTAAACTACTACAAACGACCAGTCGATCCAGGAAAAAGCTGCGTCCAAAATCAGTTATTTAGGTAATTAATGATTGATGAAGAGAAGAAGGTCTCCCTTTTTAAACTCAATTTCGACCTCTTTTTTTACAGTTCTGTTTGAGCTCCCATCCCGAACACCGTTTTGAAGCGTTTCGTTATGCAGCGGATATAAAAGTCCTTTTGTGGTTATGCCTTCAACCTTGCCTGAGAGGGGGAAAAGCGAGACTGAAGTGCCTTTAGGCAGTTCGGTTCGAAATGGGGATTGGATCAGCAAGATATCAGAATAAGTGTCTTTAAAGATCAGTGATTTAAATTTTGAATCGAACTGTTTCAACACCGAAAGGTTTTTCAGGGTATGATCGAGCCGCTTGCCGGTAGCTCCAAACACAATAACATCTTCTGCTCCTTTTTGAAGGGCAATGGAAAGGGCCTTTTCAAGATCGTTGGACTCCTGGCCGGGATCATGGATCACCTCAGCCTCTTCGTTTCCGGTGGGCCGGTAACTGTCAAAATCACCGACAATAACATCCGGAATAAGATCAAATTGCTGCGCCATGCGCGTGCCTCCGTCAGCCGCAATGAGAAGAATATGATCGCTGATCTGACCTTTAAGCTGATTTAAGCGTGGTGGCTTGCCGTCGCATAAAATAACCGCCTTCATATCTGTTGTTTTTAAACTATTGGAACTTTGGGTGCGTTACTGAACTCTTCTGCTTATCAGGGCTTGCTATCTGTTGGCAGAAACGTCATTTTAGTCTACTTAAAAAAACTGCTCCAGAATAAAGAAATTATGTTTAAAGAGTTCATCAATAAACTGAAAAATAAGAAACGTATAGGGGTTTTTTCTCATCTCCGCCCTGACGGCGATTGTGTAGGCTCGCAGATTGCCTTATGCCGGTGGCTTGAAAAAAACGGATATGAGGCCAAAGCGTTTAATGAGGATGATGTACCCTTAAACCTTATGTGGCTTTTAGACTATTTCCCGATCCAAAAACCAACCGAAGAGATGGTGGCTTCCTGCGACTTAATCATTTTAGTTGACGGAAACGCAGTTCACCGGTTTGGGGAACTGGAAGAGTGGCAGAAAAAATATTCGTGGCCGATGATGATTGTAGATCACCATCCTGATCCTGAAAACGGATTTGATGTGATGGTATCCGTTCCTGAAGCTTCCTCAACTTGTGAATTGATTTATAAGCTTTTTTCCGAACACGATGCTGAACAGATAGATGAGAATACGGCAAAAGCACTCTATACAGGAATTATTACCGATACCGGTTCCCTGCAGTTCGACAGTGTGACACCCGAAACGGTTGAAATTACGGCTGATCTTCTTCGCCGGGGGAACTTCAAGCCAAATGAGATTATTGAAGAGCTCTATTCAAACAAGAAGTTAGCGCAGTATAAGCTGCTTAGCAAAGCTCTTACCACTATTGAACTCTATCAGGATAATCATATAGCAGTGATGTACGTTACACAACAGATGATGGACGATACGGGCACCAGTAACGTGGATACAGATGGGTTTGTGAACTATCCGCTGAGCCTGCAGGGCGTAAAAGCCGCCATTATATTCAAGGATCTGAATGAAGACGGGATCAAAATGAGTTTGAGGTCACGCAGTGAAATCGATGTCAACATTTGGGCACGTCAACTCGGCGGCGGCGGCCATAAAAAAGCAGCCGGAGCCTGGCACCCGGGGCCTCTGGAAAAAGCGATTGCCGATACCATCGAAATTGGAAAAAAACAGCTGTAACAGTTTGAAAGCAACTCTACTCTATAGCATAAGTATACTGCTGATTCTATTCAGCACCGCATGCAGCAATGACCCTGTTTTGGAGAATATTCAGCCTGAAGATCAGGATGAAGTCCCATTCTCAGCGGCTAATGTTAACAACAATATGCCAACTGCAGAAGAGTTCTCTGAAAGAAACGGCTTAGCTGAAGGCGTAACTATTGACCTGAGCCGGACAAACGCCATTACGATGGCTGTGGAGAAGGCCAGTTCTGCTGTGGTTAGCGTGATGGCCACCGAAACAGTCAGGCGCTTCGAATCTCCTCACGATGAGTTTTTCAGATATTTTTTTGGCGGACAGTTGCCTCGTGAGAATACAAATATGGGCTCCGGTTTTATTATCAGTGAGGATGGACTTGTAGTTACAAATCAACACGTGGTTGGTAAAAGTCCATCAGAAATTATGGTGTCAACAACTGACGGCGCTAGCTTTAAAGCGAAACTGATTGGAATAGACGAGTTAACCGATATTGCGCTGCTTCGCATTGAGTCGGAAGCCACGTTTCCGTATGTGGAGCTGAGCGATTCTGACGATGTAATAGTAGGAGAATGGGCTATCGCCCTGGGCAACCCGTTTGGCCTTTTTGATGACGGTAATCCCACGGTTACCGTCGGCGTGGTAAGCGCAAAAAACCGTGATTTCAACCCCGATCCCAACAATCCCCGCGTCTATATAGACATGATCCAAACCGATGCGGCTATAAACAGGGGCAACTCAGGCGGCCCGCTGTTAAACAGTGCAGGAAATGTGATTGGCATGAACACCTTTATCTATACCGGTGGTACCAGTGCCGGGTTTGTGGGATTGAGTTTTGCTATTCCAAGCAACAGAATTGAGCGGGTAATTTCTCAACTGCTTACCAGCGGTGTGGTTATGCTCGATTATGATCCCGGGTTGGAGTTTACATCCATGACCGAACAGCTCGTTTACAGATACCGGCTTCCTTATGTTCAGGGATTACTGGTTACGAGCGTTAATAAAAACGGCCCTGCATTTGAGGGTGGTATTATGCCCGGCGATGTGATCGTTCGTATTGGCGATGAACGGGTAGTGAGCGAGATGCATGCATGGGCGCTTCTTAGGGAGTTTGAAGTGGGAGATACCATGAAGGTGGAGTTAATTCGCGATAACAGCCTTTATGAAACCGGTATACAGCTGAGGCAAAAAGTTTCTGGCAGGTAATAAAAAAAACCGCCGACAGAATTTTCATCTGCCTGCGGTCTTCTTCATCTCTTGATTTCGTTAAAATTCCTCATTGAAAAGCTCTTCTTCGTCCGGTATATCTAAACCTGGCTACTACAACGATTAGAGGTAAGTGCCTCAGTTTGTTTCATTCACTATTAGTATGAACCCAAAAATCACAATCCCTTACAAAGTTTTTTCAATTATTTTCAAGAGGCTGTTTTAAGCATATAGAAGGCAGATTTTTTGTATTATATAAAGCTATGCTATTAGAAAAAGAAAACCCGACTCGTACCGAGTATCTTATTGAAGTTCCTGATGGGCAACACACCGATATCAGGCTGGATAAGTATATTTCATCGTTTGTTCAAAATGCTACCCGAAACAAGGTTCAAAAAGCGATAAAAAGCGGCTATGTACTTGTGAACGGTAAAGTCGAAAAATCTTCATATGTGATGCAGCCGGGCGATAAGATAGAGATCAGTCTGCCCAAGCCTCCTCCCCCAAAAGCCAAAGCTGAAGATATTCCGATCGATGTGATTTATGAAGATGAGGACCTTCTGATTGTAAATAAACCGGATGATATGGTCGTGCATCCGGCGTATGGCAACTGGACCGGTACGCTGGTAAACGGACTGCTCCATCACACCGGAAAGAACCTCTCCAAGGCCGGGGAGGAAACACTGCGCCCGGGCATTGTTCATCGCCTCGATAAAGATACAAGCGGACTGCTGGTAGTGGCAAAAAATGAAGTGGCTCACCAAAAGCTTTCCAAACAGTTTGCAGATAAATCGGTTAAGAGAACCTATTGGGCAATTGTTTGGGGAAATCCACCCGAGGAGGGCGTGATAGAGGGGAGTCTTGGTCGGTCACCGAAAGACAGAAAAATTATGACCGTTCTTAATGACGAAAAAGGCAAAACAGCCGTAACCCATTTCAAGCGCCTTGAGGAGTTTGACCATCTGGCTCTGTTGGAAATTCATCTTGAAACCGGCCGTACTCACCAGATCAGGGTTCATATGAAGCATGAGAAGCACTATGTGTTCGGGGATAAAACCTATGGCGGTGATACGGTTCGCTACGGACCCAATTCCGGCTCAAGAAAATCGATGTTCAACAATCTTTTCGCAAAACTTGAACGTCAGGCCCTTCATGCAAAAACTCTGGGGTTCATTCATCCATCTACCGATGAATTCGTAACTTTTGATTCACCCCTGCCCGAAGATTTTCAATATCTACTGGACAAACTCAGAACTAACTGTAAACCAAGATTGGATTGATGTCAGTAAATAGTAAAAAAATCAATATTGAAGTAGAGCTCGATAAGAATAATATCCCGGAAAATATTAAATGGGATGCCACTGACCTTGACGGTTATGATGAGGCGTCCTGCAGGGCAATGATACTGGCTCTTTGGGATCACAACAACAAAGATACCCTGCGCCTTGATCTCTGGACAAAAGAGATGACCATCGATGAAATGAAAATCTTCTTCCATCAAACATTGGTTACTATGGCCGATACCCTGGAAAATTCGACCAACGACCCCAGAATAAGCGGGGATATGCGCGACTTCTGCGATTATTTTGCTGAAAAGATGCAAATTTCAAATTAGCAGCTGCACTAACAAGCAGCGGAATAGTTGTTATATTAGGAAATATGCAGCCCTGTAATTCAGTTGCTTCTGGAAACACACTTTTTAGATGCCGGGGATTACCTATTTTTATGGAAACACCGTAAGTTGCCTTTATTGAATATCTTATTCTAAGTTTTTACGTAAACAAACCTTTTGTTATGCAATACCTTGATTTTGAACAACCCATTGCTGATCTGGAAAAGAAAATTGATGAGCTAAACGAGCTTTCAGTGGGCGATAACGTATTAAAGCCCGAAATTGACAGACTCAGAAAAAAAGCGGACCAGCTTCGCGAATCTATATTTACCAATCTTACAAGATGGCAAAGGGTTCAGCTTGCACGTCATCCCGAACGGCCTTATACGTTCGACTATATTGAGCTGATGACAGAGGATTTTATTGAACTTTACGGAGACAGGTTTCATGCTGATGACAAAGCTATGGTTGGCGGTCTTGCAACCATGGATGGTGAAACGGTTATGTTTATCGGACACCAGAAAGGCAGGGATACCAAAAGCCGACAGTATAGAAATTTCGGAATGGCCAACCCGGAAGGGTATCGAAAGGCCTATCGATTAATGAAGATGGCCGAAAAGTTCGGCATTCCGGTAGTTACCCTGTTAGACACACCCGGCGCATTTCCCGGCCTTGAAGCTGAAGAGCGCGGACAGGCTGAAGCTATTGCACGAAACCTGAAATTGATGGCGGTACTGGAAGTGCCTATTGTAACTGTTGTAATTGGTGAAGGAGCCAGTGGCGGAGCTATCGGTATCGGAATGGGAAATGAGGTGTTTATGATGGAAAATACCTGGTACTCGGTTATTGCCCCTGAATCCTGTTCATCTATCTTGTGGAAGACCTGGGAATATAAAGAACAGGCGGCCTCGGCACTTAAGCTCACAGCCAAAGACCTCCTTGAGCTAAAGGTTATTGATGGAATTATTCCGGAACCCCTGGGCGGAGCACACAGAGACTATAAGGCCTCGGCCGGTGAGGTGAAAAAGCAGATACAAAAGAGCCTCAAGAAATTGAAAAAATTGAAAACTGATAAACTGATCGAGCAGCGCATCGATAAATACAGTTCGATGGGAGAATGGCAGAGAGCGGGTAAAAAATGAGTATGATCCGGTTTCCCGATAAGGCCCCGGTTCACTCTTATACCCATACTTTGCGAAGCCGTTACGGCGAAACCGATCAGATGGGATATGTCTATTATGGCAGATACCTTGAGTATTTTGAAGTTGCAAGAACAGAGATGATCCGTGACCTTGGAGTTCCCTACAGCCGGCTGGAAGAAGATGGGGTTATGCTGCCTGTGACCTATTCACAGATCGAGTATAAAGCCCCCATTTTTTATGATGAAGAGATGCAAATTCAGGTTTTAGTGTACGAAAAACCACTTGTCCGGCTTGAAACCTTTTATAAAATTGTTACGTATCGGCGGGAGCTGCCGCACAGTACCGGACAGGTAAATCTCTGTTTTGCAAATAAAGAGACAAGGCGTCCCTGCAAAGCTCCGGAGTATTTCCTGGAGCTTTTGGACAAGATTTGAAATGATGAAGCAAAAGTGGCTCTATTTTGGTGTCTTAACAGCTCTTTTTTTACTGGTACTCTTCTCGTTGGGAAGCGGGTTATGGGGCAGTGAACAGACCGGACGGCATTGGACGGAAAAACTTTTTTACGGTGTTTGCCATCAAATGCCGGATCGTTCTTTTACATTTAACAGTCTTCCGATGGCGGTTAACAGCCGATGTTTTGGTATATTTTTCGGTCTGTTTGCCGGATGGCTGACAATTCCCCTGTCATATAAATTAACTTTTAAAAAAACATGGCCTGTAAAACTGCTTCTGTTTGCAGTGATTCTTCAAATCATCGATTTTTCAGGTAACTATCTTCAATTATGGGTAAACACAAATCTTTCGAGAGCTCTGCTGGGATTCCTTTTGGGTGCCGGTGCTTCACTTTCGATTGGTGATTTATTCTACAACAACAATTCAAAAAAATAGATCATGGAAACAGAAGAAATAAACGAAAATCCACCCCCGGCGTTTAGTAACTACCTCCCGTCAGTTGCCATAGTGGGCGCAATTTTTGGAGTAGTCAGTTTTGTGCTGGGTCTCTTTTTTGGGTACCAGCAGATCAATGCGGAGCCTACAGGATCCATATTCTCACCACTGATGTTGAGTGGTGTAGTTGTCTGTTTAATAACCTGCTTTGGGGGAGCCGTTGCCGTTTGGCACTATACCAAAGAGGTCTCTTCATCATTAACGCTTGGCCAGGGTTCATTGATCGGCTTTATGACCGGTGCTGTAATCGTACTTGCAACCGTAGTATTTAATGAGATCTGGATGCTAATCGATCCTGATTACACAGAGAAGCTTATTGAGGCTACAGTAGCCAATGTTGAGGCGATGGATCTGCCTCAAAATGCAAAAGATGACATGGTCGACTCTATGGTAGAGGGGGTGCGTTCCTCACAGTCTGTACTGCAGCAAATCTTTTGGGGAATTCCCGTAACCGGTTTGCTGAACCTGATAACAGGAATGATCGGCACCAAGTTATTTGCAAATAAAGAAGAGGGGTCGTTCTAAAGAGGTATGAATTCAAACTCTTCATCAGATTTTTCTTCTTCACAGGTAGTCCATTCATGGGCTGAACGTAACGGTTTTGCGGATTGGGCAATTGCGCTCATTTGGCTGGTTTTGGCATTTGTACTGTTTCAGGTAGTTGCAGGATTTGTATATGTGGGGTTGATGGCTATAACAGGCGAACTAAACTCCTTAACAGATCTGGAGAATGTGATGATGAATCGCCTCGATCTGCTCTTTATCGGTAACACTACAGGGCAAGTCGTGTTTCTGGGTTTAGCCACATTGTTAATTACAAAACTCCATCTTAAGGGGAATAGCAGCCTCTCATTTCTCAGAATTAGGTGGAGTGAAGATACACCGCTCTACATCGGTGCCGGCGCATTGTTGATAGTTTGTGTGCAGCCGATTGTACTCTACATGGGCTACTTCAATTCGCTCATACCTGTACCTGAATCAGTTAGCCAGCTGCAGATTTCTCAATACCAAATGATTGAACAATTTTTGCGCACTGAGGGAATCATGCTCTTCGCACTCTTTAATATTGCACTGGTACCCGCTATCTGTGAAGAGGTTCTTTTTCGCGGCTACGTGATGCGCGCGTTTGAAAACAGCTGGGGCATTATAAAAGCCATACTCGTTTCAGGGTTGGTATTTGGCATGTTCCACCTGCAGCTGCACAACCTGTTGCCTTTGGCAGCCCTTGGTGTAGCCCTGGCGCTGATGACCTGGCTGAGCGGGAGCATTTGGCCGGCTGTTGCTGCCCATTTTATCAATAATGGCGGAGCCGTATTTCTTGCAACATCTTACCCGGAACTTGCTTTTGGAGATATGACACGAGAAACCCTGCCTCCACTTTGGTTGTTATTATTAAGTATATTGTTAACAGCGTTGATTGTTCGATTTATGATGACACAATCAAAGGTTACATCTTAAGCCATATATTATGTTTAACAGCTCAAAACCGAATGATGTAGAAAACTGGGTTTGTATTCTTGAAAAAGGTACCGAATATGAAATAGAACTGGCTAAAAGTTATCTGGCCAGTTTAAAAATACCTTCCAACATCCTTTCCAAAAGAGATTCTTCGTACAGTCTCAATTTTGGCGCGATGTCGAAGGTGTATCTTTACGTGCCCAAAGAGTTCGAAAAAAAGGCGAGAAAGGCCCTGGATGATCTGGAAAACAGTGAAGAGTATGATGATGAATCTGAAGATATGACAAACTCTTGAGTGAACTTGTAAAACGAATACTCTTTGCAGTACCCGCTGCAGCTATCTTTATTTGGATAACCTGGCTGGGCGGCAATGCATTTCAGACAATGATCTTTGCGATCGGATTGCTTACAGTTTGGGAGATACACAACATTTTGAAAGCCGCCGGAAGGGCCGATTACTTCCCGATATCATTGCTTTTGGTAGTAATGATTTGGCGTACCGATTTTTTGCCCGACTGGCTTTTACTTTCAGCGGTAATGGTAGTGTTGTTGATCACCATCTGGGCGGTGTTCGACAAAAAATATGAGGCTTCAGGCCGCTGGCTTAGCACGATGTTTACAGGTATTTATGCGCCGGTAGGATTTTTGATGGTGATCTATATTCGCGAAATGGCTCCGGGTGTTGCCGGTTTCTGGCTTACGCTGGCACTGTTTTTTATGATATGGGGCAATGACGTGTTTGCCTACTTCGGGGGAAAAACATTTGGCAAACGAAAACTGGCGCCAATAATCAGCCCTAACAAGACCTGGGAGGGGTTCTGGTTTGGATTTTTGGGGGCCGCAACCGGCTTTTTAATTGCATGGGCTCTGGCCGATCCGTTTCCATTGCCGATCAGTTCCATATTTATCTCGGTGATTATAGTGAGTATAGCAGGCCCCATTGGAGATATAACTGAAAGCCGGCTCAAACGCATTGCCGGCGTTAAAGACTCATCCTCACTGCTTCCGGGTCACGGTGGATTTTTTGATCGGTTTGACTCACTGATTCTTGCAGCTCCATTTATTTTCTTCTACTTCTATATGGCTATTTAACATGATTATCTCGAAACGTTATTTGATATGTTAAGGAGTTATTTCGAATACAAATTGGTTCTATAACTATGGAAACAAAACAGGTTTTAATAACAGGCGGTACAGGATTCATTGGGCAGTATCTCGCCGAAGAGCTCATGAAACAGGGGCACTACATAACGATTATCACGCGTTCGCCCGACAGGTACAAAGCACAGTCGGCAAAGAACCAAAGATTTATTTCATGGGATGATCTCTCCGACCATATGGGGAAGATGGATGTTGTGATCAACCTTGTCGGTGAGAATCTTTTTGGTCAGCGCTGGACAGACAGTGTTAAAAAGAAAATCTACGACAGCCGGATTTTATCAACGCGGAAACTTGTAGATGCCATGAGAGCCTCGGTCAATAAACCGGAGGTGTTAATTTCGGCATCGGGTGTAAATTACTATAAGGAGAAGGGCGATCAGGTGATCACCGAATCGAGCGAGCCGGGAGACGATTTTCTGGCAAAAGTCTGCATTGATTGGGAAAAAGAGGCAGAACTCGCTGCAGAACTGGGTGTAAGAGTGGTTATTTCCCGATTTGGAGTCGTACTTGAGAAGGACGGTGGAGTAATTGAAAAGATGAAACTTCCATTCTCACTTTTTGCAGGCGGGCCTGTCGGTTCGGGCGAACAGTACATGGCATGGATACATATGAAGGATCTGTGCAGGTCTATACTTTTTGCCATTGAAACTAAGGATCTGGATGGCGTTTACAACGCTGCCGCACCGGAACCGGTTACGATGAATGAATTTGCGAAAGCCCTTGGCAGGGTTATGAGCAGGCCATCGTTTTTCAGGGTGCCGGAATTTGCACTGAACCTGATCCTGGGCGAAGCTGCAGCGCCGGTTATCAGCAGCCTGAGAGTGCAGCCAAAAGTGCTTCAGCTGACAGGCTTTGAATTTGAGTTTGAAGATATTGAAATGGCAATTGCAGATATCATCTGATTCCTTCCCAATTAATCACTCACAGAATCCCGCCGTGTACGGATAATCGTCCAGCTCCTCAATCCCTCCCGGGTTTGTGCAATGATCTCATTGTTTCCGCTTCCGGTCAGGTCGCTAATCACAACATGCTTCATGCCGCTTGTAGGCAGGTCGTAGAGTCTTTCCCCGCTTATAATGTCCCATGCGTAGAGCCGCCCAAAATCGGCAAGCGCAACAATATCGTTTCTCTGGTTGCGGTCGAGATCAATCACGATTGGTGAAAAACTGTTAGAACCGGGTTGCCCCATGGATTTGGTTAGCCTCAATATACCGTCGCTGTTGTGCATGAAAATTGAGCCATTACCGGATTGAGATATGATCATCTCTTCGCGGTAAAAACCTTGTTCATCATCTCTCATTAAAATGGAGTGAGAAGAGGGGGTGGCATTCAGGCTGCTGTTTGATACCTGAAGTGACTGTACATAGATGGAATCACTTGCATGGCTTGAGGCAAGGGTATCGGAGAACAGGGGTTCTAATCCTACACTGTAGATGTTTCCATCCAGGCCTGCGCCAATAAGATGCTCTTTGTGTTTAGCCGGAGAGCCTGCCATCTGTGATGGAAGAAATACAGGATAGCCCTCACGTCTGCTGCCGTTCAGCTCCCACGAGTGGAGGGTATTCTCAGCAAAGGCGAAAACAGAGAGCTGCCCGCTAATTTCGGTGATTAGCGGCTTGGAAGAAACGACTGCATTAATACTCTGTGGCCAGCCATTCAATGCCTGCCCTCTGGAATTGAGTATGTGTAACTGGCGATCGGAAGTAGCCACAATAATTTCAGCCACACCATTTCTGGTGATATCCAAAATGGTTAATGGTGTGGTAATGGACTCATTAAGGTTTATCGGGAAATTTGGAAGAAGTGCTCCGGTGTTGTTCCAGGCATAGATCCGATTACCGGCTGCCTGCATAATTACGTTTTGATTGTTCCCATACCAGTCGTAAACCACCGGTGAACCGATGGGCCTGTCACCGCCGGTAGAAACCTGGAGCACTGTAGTTCCATCTGTTGCTAAAGCGTAAACGCTGCCATTTTCGGTTGAGAATACAACTTCGTCCCGTGCGCTTCCACTAATATCGGCCAGCACAACGGGGCCCGTAATATCAGCTCCTCCGAGCGGGAAGATCCAGTTCTCTCTGAACGGCTGGTCGACAGTTTCTCGCTCGAATGATGAGACGTTTACTTTAAGTTCGGAACTGTCGGGCTGGCGCTGTGTGCTCAACACAAGCTGATCGAGCCCTGAAACAAGCGTACTGAAATAGTTTTGAGGATAAAGCCATGGCTGTATATAGGTTCCAAACCTTGAGGCATTCATATAGAGAATTGAGCTCAGTGAGGATGGCAGCGAGCTCTTAACCTGCATATATTCGTCATCATAGTACATCACCCGCCTTCTGTCGGCATCGGTGCCAACACTTTCAGCATGCCCCTTTCTGAGCGACATTGCCGCCACTTCTCTATAGATGGTTATAAAAAAATCGGTCATTGGGTTCACTTCAGATCCAAAAAGCTTACCCAGCCATTTGCTGTTTACTGCATAGGTATTTCCATCGCGAATAACCAGATTCTCAGCAGCCAATTTGTTCAGTTGAAGCCTGATTTCGGCAGCATTATCAATTTTTCGAAGAAACAGGAACTCACTCGTGCTTTCAGGTCCTGATTCTGCAAAGGTTGCAAATGCAATTTCATCGTCAAGATGTTGAGCAATATTTTGCCAGATATCGGGATTCGACTCAATAAATTTGTCTGTTTCACCCTCTGCCGACAAATCATTGGGAGGTACCATTCTTGGGGCAAGTTTCAAGATAGCGAAACCTGCCGTATTGATGGATATATAGCGGTCCAGTGTAAATTCACGGGCATCGGAGCTGATGCCTCGGAGTAAAACGGAACGCTCGTTTTGCAGGCTCATCTCTCCGGTTAACTGCCAGGTCCACTCCGCATTTTCACTGCTATTATAGGAGAGGGATACCGGAGATCCACCTTCAAAAAGATTCATCAGGTATGGCCGGTAAGATACCCGGGCCAGCTGTTGTATCCATTTTTCAAGACTGCCGGTATTCATAATTATACTGCCGGGCGATGCCTGAGCCTGATCGAGTTTCATGGCAGGTATGTCGCCATTGAGGGTTCGAAGTATACTCTCTATGGCCAGGCTGGACTCAGAAAATATCGTTCTGTTGCCAATGTCGACGGTAAAAATTTCTCTGTCGTATATAAAAAGCTTTTCAATTGTAAAGTTGTTGAATTTATACCGATTCTGTTCAAAACGCCTTTGATAAGCCGATTTGAGCATCTCAGACAGTCCGCTTACGTTGGTAGTTATCCATACGGGCTGCCAGTCGTTTGCGGTATCCGGAAATAAGAGCATCGCTTCAACCTTTACAGCTTCTCCCGCGGTATCTTCAATATTTGAAACGAGCTGCAGTGCCGTTGGTGTGATATCATCAATAAGTGGAGCGTAGGCTGCAGAGAGTATCTGATCAAAAGATGTATCCTCTTCCGGAATAAGTATAAAAGGGGTGGAGTCGGGTACAAATTCAGCCCAGTGATCTGCCGATACATTTCCACAGGCGGGAAGCAGAAGCAGCGTAAACAGCAGTAATAATACGGAGGGTAAGCGTCTTTGTTTGTCAGTCACCAACTTGGGAATAATATGTTTGTTCAGGATTGGTTATTACCATAGCTTATTAATGAACCGCAGGTTTGTTCCATGGGTTCTTCAGCATCATAAGGTAAAAACTTTTTCTGTAATGAGTTTTTTAAATCCACTGTTTCTTATTGCTCTTTTAACGGTTGCGGTTCCGTTATTGATATACCTTCTTAACCTGCGAAAACCAAAAAGAATACGCTTTTCAACTCTCGCTTTCTTTGAATCCCTTAAAACAACGGCATTAAAACGGATACGTTTAAAACGCTGGCTGTTACTGGCTATCAGAATGCTGGCTATTATTGCACTGGTTATTGCGGCTTCAAGACCATTCCTTCCTTCCGGTTTTGGCTGGGCAAATGAGAGCGAACCAAAAGTTATTGCAGTACTGATAGATAACAGCCCGGCAATGAGCCAGGTTGACCGCGAAGGCCCATATATTGAACAGGCGCTGAACATTGCGGCCGAGGTACTTGAAATGGCAGATTCTGACGACAGGCTCCTGATTGATGTTACGCATGGAGAGTCGATGAATACACCCTTTCTTACCGCAGCAGGAGCGCTTGGCAGACTTGGCGATATTGAACCGGTTAACAAGGGTGGTTATGCCGGCAGCCGGCTTATCAGGTTAGAACAGAGACTGAGAGAAGCGCGTGAGCCGAATAAGATTATCTATTACATTACAAGCGGGCAAGAAGCGCAGCTGTCAACGATCGAAGCCCCCCCCGGGGACCCCTCTTCTGTAAATCTGCAGGTACTCAAAGTAGGAGATGCCCCTCCCTCCAATACCGGTTTTGAAAATGTGGAGGTGCAGGTATCCGGAATTGGCCAGGGGTCTGAGATTCGTTTAAGAGCGGTTCTGGCCAATTATGGTGCCCAATTCGCAACCAATCAGTTCATATCTTTTTATGTGGATGGGGAGTTACTCTCACAACAGCCATTCTCAATAGAGCAGGGGGAAACAGAGGAGTTCCTGTTTACCCTTCCTGAAACCGATAACCTTGCCGTGCCGGTTCAATTACTCATAGAAGGAGATGAGCTGACCTTCGATAACCGCTTCTATGCTGCCATACAAATGCCTGAACTGCGACGAATTTTAGTTGTAGATGAGCGTACATCAGGCAGGATATTCAACTCCTATCTGAAACCACTCTTTGATATTGCATCAAGCGAAAGTGAGCGCTTTGAAATCAGTTTTAGCGATATCCGTGAATTGGAAGTTCAAAGCATTTATGATTATGATGCCATTGTTCTGGATGGTATTCGCAATGTGCCCGACTATCTGTCTGAAGCATTAATCGACCATGTTCAAACCGGAGCGGGACTTCTGTTTATGCCTGCAGCCGAAGGGAACATGACCAGTTATAACCGCCTGCTCGATTTTAGTGAAGCCGGACGGTATACCGGAATTAATGGCAGCTACGGTTCATTTGAATCTGTTGACCGAATGGCAGCACCAGTTGAGGGGCATCCCGTGCTGGAGTCAATTTTTGAAAAGAGCGATGATGAATCCATCCGCCTCAATGAGCCGGAGCTCTTTTACTACTACGATATTGAAGCCCCCTCCGGCAGCCTGTCATTTTCAATTCTGAACACCCGCACCGGACGCTCACTGCTGCAAGAGGTACAGGTTGGAAGGGGACGCATCATCTACTCAGCAATTGGCAGCGATCCGGGCTGGTCAAATTTTCCGATCAAGCCTTTTTTCGCGCCGCTTTTTTTCCGAACCATGGAGTACCTGGTTCAGGGTGAAGGGGCTATGCTGAACAATCACCGGCTGGGAGAGCCGTTTCGTACGGTTTTAAATCTGAACACCCAAAACATTGAGATTGAAAAAGATGGAGATGTAATTGTACCTCAAATAAGGCAAACATTTCAGGGGGTGGAGGTCAGCTACAGCGCAGAGGAGTGGACTGCAGGCTGGCTCACCATATCCGTAGAGGGTGAGAATGATATTTTATATTCAGTGAATCAGAACGCAATGGAATCGAGGCTGAATACGTTAGATAAAGCAGGAATAGAGGATCTGTTTCTAAATTATTTCAATAGTGTAAATGTTATTAAAGTAAGTGAGAATAGGGCAGAAGAATTGACCACTCTTCAAAAGAGCTCTTTTGGAAGGGAAATTTGGTTTTGGTTTATCATTGCAGCAATACTATTATTGTTTGCAGAATCACTGGTTTCAAAGATCTATAAAGCAGAAACAATTTCATGAGCTTAACTACAGATATACACAGTCTCTTTGTGCTATTGCTTGCTCTGTTTACTTTAGGAGCAACATTTCTTGCTGCATATACCTTTGCCAATACAATACGGCTGCGAAATGTGCGACTGAGCTGGAAGTCCGGAAAACTGTTCGGTTATCCACTCTTTTCAGCTCTCTTTTTACTTTTTTGCGGTGTGGTTGCCGCATTTGCGTTTCAGTTTAGGGCAGAACAGTACTACGTTATTTTAGGCAGCTATAGCTGGATGGGGTTGAGTTGGTTTTTTTCAAGTTATTTTGCTTCAAAGGCATACATCACCGATCATGGAATAGTTAAAAATATTAATGACCCTTCTCAAACCATTGCATGGCATCAGATAGACGATTATGTAGAAAAGCCTGCTGAAAATGGTTCAGAGTATCTTTTTTTATATCGTGAGAAACAAGAGAATCGATTTAGTACGGCACGTTTAATACGTCTTGAGTTATTCGTGCCCGACAGGAAGAATTCCAAGTTTGAAAAAATTGTCTCCCTTAAGATAGGGAAGATGATGACTGCCGTTTCAGACACTTCTTTTGATATCAAGACGTTTGAATAAGACAATCTCAAGAATAACCTGATAATTTGTTAGAAGATATACGAAAACCGTCCCTTGAAAAGGAAAGGGCAATACTAATTGGAATCTACGGCGCTGAAACTCCGCGCTGGCTGGCAGAGGAGTACCTCGAAGAACTGGATCTGCTTGCCGATACTGCCGGGGCGAATACTGTTGAAAAAATATTACAAAACAGGCCGCATCCCGATCCTACTACATATATTGGCAAGGGAAAGCTTAACCAGCTAAAGCAGATTACGACTGATTTTAAGGCCGATATTCTGATTTTTGATGATGACCTGTCCTCAACTCAGGTGCGAAATATTGAAAAGACAACCGGCGTAAAAGTACTTGACAGAAGCGGGCTTATACTTGATATCTTTGCTTCAAGGGCAAAAACAGCAGCGTCCAAAACACAGGTAGAACTGGCCCAGCTGCAATATCTGCTTCCGCGCCTTACCCGCTTCTGGACACACTTGTCGCGGCAGAAAGGTGGTATCGGTACAAAAGGTCCCGGTGAAACTCAGATAGAGACCGACAGAAGGCTTATCGGTAAACGAATTTCAACACTAAAGGATAAGCTAGAGAAGCTTGATAAACAGCGAACAACACAGAGAAAAGGCCGTGAAGAGAGCACAAGGGTAGCATTGGTAGGGTATACCAATGCGGGTAAATCAACACTGATGAATACCTTGACAGAAACAGATGTACTCGCAGAAGACCGGCTTTTTGCAACGCTGGATTCCACAGTAAGAAAGCTTGACCTGGAAAATCACAGTGTATTGCTTTCCGATACGGTAGGATTTATCCGGAAATTACCGCATAACCTGATTGAGAGCTTTAAATCAACGCTTGATGAAGTTCGTGAGGCCGATGTTTTACTGCATGTTGTGGATGCATCCAGCCGGCTTGTTGATGATTATATTGAAGTGGTTGAAAACACCCTTAAAGAGCTGGGTATTGAGAAGAAGCGAAAAATTACAGTTTTTAATAAAATCGACAGACTTGACCCTAATGTATTAATAGACCTGAGAAAACAGCATCCCGACGCCCTTTTTATCTCTGCATTCCGCGGAATTGGGCTGTTAAAGCTGAAAGAGAGGTTAGAAAATCTTATTGAGGAAGATTATGTAAGATTTGCATACAATGTTCCAATGTCGCATTATAAAGCTGTAGCCTTTTTACATGAAGTTGCAAATGTTAGCAGAGAACATTTTGAAGGAAATCACGTAACAGTTGAAGGAACTACATCCAAAGAAGACCGCAGTCGCTTTGAAAGCATGCTGTCTGAAATTGAAATGGTGAATGAATAACATACCGTGTTAGCAAAAGAACTCATAAATATCGACTTCACACCATTGCAGCCGCAGAGCCGCATTTCGGCAGCTCTTGCAAAAATGGATGCATGGCACTCTTCGAGTATACCTGTAGTAGAGCCCGCTACGCGAAAAAATGTTGGCCATATCCTGTTTGAAGATATTGCCGATGTTGTGGACGAGGCCCAGCCTGTATCTTCGATTACGCTTCGAAGCCCTATCTATACATTCGAGAATCAACATGTATTTGAAGTTGTAAGAAAAATGCTTCAGCATGAAGTAAGAATCATATCTGTAGTGGACAGCAGTGAAACATATATCGGTATTATTGAGAAGAAAAAGGTTCTTGAAGCTCTCTCGGAAATGCTTAACATCTCCACCGCAGGCTCTGTAATAACGATAGAACTTGCAAAGTCCGACTTTACTCTGTCCGAAATTGTACACCTCATCGAGGTAGAGGGAGCAAAAATTTTGGGGTTAACCGTTGAAGAAGCACATGACGATGACTCTGTTCTGCATATATCTCTCAAACTGAATCATGTTGATACTTCAGTAGTTACCTCGTCACTCCAAAGACATGGCTATTTGACAACTACCGAAAACAGGAATGATCTTCTCCAGGCTGATTACTCTTCAAGAGCTGATGAATTGATGAGATACCTGGATGTATAAATAGTTATCAATTCTGTTACAATGGTAAGGAACAAATCCCGTTCATTGGGTATATTTTATACAATGATCCATAACACAGATTTCTAGTTACATTTGCATGAGTCGACTCTCTCTTTTCCTACCGGTTTTACTGCTTTTTATCCTTCTGCCACAGCTTATCCAAGCCCAAAGTCATCAGGAATCCTACCAAAAGGAATTCCAGGAAGGCATAGATCTGTTTGATAAAGGTCTGTTTGCTGAAGCGGCAATTCGCTTTAAGGAGGCCAAAGATTTAAGTTTCGATCTGAAGAGTTCTGAAATTTCAAACTTTTTTCACGCCAGAACGCTTGTTCGTCTCGATTCATCCGGAACGGATATTTATGTTGACCGTTTTGTACAGCAATTCCCCAAAAGCAATCGTGCTGCGGTACTTCTACGTGAGGTGGCGCATCAGCACAAGCAGCGAGGAGAACTCGATGATGCGATTAACCGAATGGATGAGGCCCTGAACTATCCTCAGCCATGGAGAGACGAAGCCCGGCTTTTATACTCACTTGGAGAAGCATCCGCCACCAATGGTCAGCTTGAGCTTGCCCGGGGCTACTTCTTGAGATTGTCGGATAATCATCGCAGAAGTGATTGGTCGCCGAAAGCCCTCTATGCCAGGGGCCGGCTCTACCTGGAAGAAGAGAAATTTAATGAATCGGCTGATGCTTTTGAACTTCTCAGGGAGAGGCATCCCTTTGATTCTATGACGAGGCGGATAGGTACCGCTCTTGGGGAGTCGTACTATCAGCAGGGGCGATTTAATGAAGCCATTCGCGCTTTTGATGATGCACTTCCGCATCTGGATCATGAGAATCGCCAAAAGGCAGTATATCTCACAGCAGAAAGCTACAATGCCCTGAATCAGTACGACAATGCCATGCGATACTACAGGCAGTTTATAAACCGGGCAAGAGATGAAGATGATACCCGTATTGCCCACTATGGCTTGGGTTGGGTATATCATAAGCAGGATGTTTTTCATTGGGCTGCCAGGGCATTTGGTGAAGCTGCAGTTGGAGATGATGACCTGGCAAGAAAATCGCTCTACTACAAGGCCGCCAATGAAAAGCTGGCAAATCGTTACGATCAGGCCATTGCATCTTTACGTGAATTCGGATCACGCTTTCAGGATGGAGTGTTTATGGAGCACGCCTATTTCGAGTGGGCAGTTACTGCATTTGAAGTTGGTTTCTATGGCGAGGCGATAGAAGCCCTGCGCCCGCTGGCCCGGCAAGTTGATCAGCTGGAAAATCCCGGCCAGGTATTAACTTTCCTGGGAGAGGTTTACTTTGCCAATGGTGAATACACCCGCTCACTTGAAACGTTTGAGCTGGCTGAACAGCTTGCCGATATCGATCCGGAGCTGAAGATACAGGCGCGGTTTCAGCGAGCGTGGGTACAGTACAGTAATCAGGCTTATGAACAGGCTCAACCCGAATTTGAAAGGGTACATCGCGACGCCCCCGATTCCAGGCTGGGCAGTGAAGCGCTGTTTTGGAGTGCAGATGCAAGTTATCAGACGCGGAACTTTGGCCCGGCTTCACAACGGTATTCAGATTTTATAAACAAGTATCCTGATCATGAACTGGTTGGAGCCGCAAAATACGGCTTGGGCTGGTCCTATTTTATGATGGGAGATTACCAGAACGCAACGGGTCCGTTGATTGATTTTATGGAGAACTATGAGCCTCCAGCAATTGCTCTTTTCCCCTACGATACGGATACGCAGCTGCGCATAGGCGATGCATTTTATGCGCAGGGCAAATACAGGGAGGCACTGGAGTATTATAACAAAGCCATTGGTGCAGAACCGGGTGGCGACTATGCCATGTACCAGGTTGCAAACAGCCACTACCGGATGAACAGGAACTTTGAAGCGGTTACTCAATTCAGGAGACTGCTGCGAATTTACCCATATTCACGTTTACGGGAACAGGCTCAATATAATATTGCCTATATCTACCTGAATACTGGTAACTATGACCAGGCAATAGAAGAATTTCAAACGGTTATCCGGCGTTTTCCGGGAACGGAGTGGGCCGCCAGGGCGCAGTACAATATCGGCGACTCCTACTATAATGCCGGTAATTTTGATGAGGCCATTGCAGCCTATCAGCAGGTTTTAGAGAATTATCCGAGAAGCAGCTACATCATCGAGGCGATAAATGGAATCCAATTTGCGCAGCTTTCTGCCGGTGGCGACGACACCTCCACAGATGTTCTGGAAGAGTTTCTTGCCGATAACCCGACTTCAACAACTGCAGACCGACTTCGATTCAGGCAGGCCGAAAATTTATTGCAGTCAGGCGATTATGAGGCCGCAGTAAGAGAGTTCAGACAGTATCTTCGAATTACCAATAACCAATCGCTGATACCCGATGCCTATTACAACATGGCTGATGCACACCAGAGAACCAACGACAGAGATGCCGCTATTGACGCCTATGAAACGTTGATTTCAGATTTTCCGAATTCGGAACGGGTTGCGCCATCACTGGCTGAATTGGGGCGATTGTACTATGAAAAAGGAAACTATGAGGCATCGATGCGGCGATTCGAGACTCTCGCTGAAACAGATGCCCGCTACCGCCAAGAGGCATACCTTGGCATAGGTAATGCAAAGCTTGCCTTGGGGCAGGGCAGCGAAGCCAGACAAAACTTTGAGCAGGTTCTGAACCTGAACTCTGAAAATGATGCAGCAAGGGTAGGGCTTGGTAAAGTACTGTTAAATGATGGCCGCGTGGAAGAAGCGCGACGATTTTTTAACCTGGTAGCCCGGAATAATTCCACTGCTGTGGGTGCTGAGGCGCAATACCTGGTTGGCCAGTCCTATTTGGATGAAGGCGACAGGCCGGAAGCCCTGGAGGCATTTTCGCGGGTTAGAACACTCTTTGCAGCATATGATGAATGGGTATCGGAGGCTCAGTATAAAACAGCAGAGATCTATATTCGTGAAGGGCGAAGAGGAGATGCTTTGTCACTGCTCAACTCAATTGTAGAAACGTATCCGGGAACAAACGGCGCTGAAAAAGCACAGCGGCTTCTTGATAGAAACTGATTATGATCAAAAAAGTTGAACCGGCTCAAAAACTAACCGGCAACCTTTCACTCCCTGCTGACAAATCCATTTCACACCGATCGGCCCTGTTTGCAGCCATATCATCAGAAGCCAGCGTTATAGAGAACTATTCGGCGGCGGCTGATCCTCAAAGTACACTTGGCTGTTTAAAGCAGCTTGGGGTAAGTGTGCTGCAAAAGGGGAGCCGCGTTGAGATTGAGGGTGTTGGCAGAGATGGATTGCAAAAACCGGATTCACAGCTCGATTGCGGGAATTCGGGCACAACCATGCGCTTGCTCGGAGGTATTGTTGCCGGCGCAGGGATAGAGTGTGAATTGATCGGCGATGCATCGCTCTCGTCCCGTACCATGACGAGAATCATTTCTCCGCTAAATAGTATGGGGTGCCGGGTTGAGGGGCGTGATGGGGAATTTGCACCCTTAAGAGTATCCGCACACAATGGTGTTAAAGGCATCCGGTTTCCCTTGCCGATTGCAAGTGCTCAGCTAAAATCGGCGATACTCCTGGCAGGTTTATTTGGAGACGAACCCACCGAAGTTGTTGAAAGCTTGCCGAGCCGTGATCATACAGAACGGCTGCTTGAACTGGCCTCGGAACCATTTGGTGCCGGCAAAATAATTAGGAGCAGCCGTAACGACGTGATACCTGCCCAAAACTATCGGGTACCCGGCGATTTTTCTGCAGCAGCTTTTTGGATGGTTGCCGGCATATTGAATCCCGATTCAGAAATTCATCTCCCGCAAACAGGTATGAATCCTTCCCGGGTTGCAGCGTATCACATTTTGAAACAGATGGGAGCTGATTTTCAAAAAACCGCCCCGTCAAATACCGGAAAAGAACCGGTGGCAAACCTGTTAATTCGCTCGTCTGAACTACAACCGATCCGGCTTGATCCCAATCTGATTCCAAACTGTATCGACGAACTGCCTGTACTGATGGTGGCCATGTGTTTTGCCGATGGAGTATCTGTAATTTCGGGCGCAGAAGAACTTCGCCATAAAGAGACCGACCGGTTGTCTGCAATGCATAAGATATTATCCTTGTCGGGTGCAAAAACCGAGCTGAAGGAAGATGGTCTGATTATCCACGGAAATCCCTCATTTACTCCGGAACCGGCGCGATATCCATCCTTTCATGATCACCGTATGGCAATGGCAGCAGCAGTACTGGCCACGAGATCTCGTGGAGTCTCTGAGGTCGAAGATGCCGAGTGCACTGCAATTTCCTATCCCGAATTCTGGACTCATTTGCAGGAAATTACACGATAACGGTTGTCAAACTGGCAACCGGTCACATTTCCACCTGCTTCTATGTCAATACGTCAGTGATCTCACCTGCTGAATGTAATTGGCACTGAGGTTGCTCATACTCTATTTAAACAGAAGAATATTATGAGCAATTTCAACATCGATTTAGAAAAACAGCTTTCAAAACTTGGAAGAGACATCCAGCAATTTGTTGAAAGAACTGTACCGGGCCATTCAGAGCCATCCAGTTTTAACCCGCCAAGTGATATTGTAGAAAGTAAAGATCACTTTGTGATTTTTATGGATCTGCCCGGTTTATCAAAAAAACAGGTGAAGATAAGTCTGAAAAACCGGGTAATCACGGTAAGCGGCGAAAGAGAACTGTTTTTAGAAGATGATGAAAAATTGATTCGAAGTGAGAGAAGTGAAGGTGCTTTTTCAAGGGCATTTGCTATTCCGGAAAAGGCTGATGAAACATCTGTTTCGGCTTCTTTTACCGACGGCGTTCTCAAGATAAAACTATCAAAAACCGGATTGGATGATGAGAGTGATGCAACATCCATCCCAATTAAATAAACGATTTAATCAAATAAGCTAAAGCAAAACAGGATATAATATTATGGGTAAAATCATTGGTATAGATTTAGGTACAACAAACTCTTGCGTTTCTGTAATGGAAGGCAATGAACCGGTTGTAATTCAGAATTCAGAGGGTGGCCGAACAACCCCTTCAGTGGTGGCATTTTCAAAAGATGGAGAGCGTCTTGTTGGTGCGCCGGCTAAACGTCAGGCAATTACAAACCCTGAAAAAACGGTCTCTTCCATCAAGCGGTTTATGGGAAGAATGTACGATGAAGTGAAAGAGGAGATTGGCCAGGTTTCATATAAGGTGGTAAAGTCGGACGACGAAGGAACAGCTCGTGTTCAGATCGAAGACAGAAAGTATGCCCCTCAGGAAATTTCAGCCATGATCTTACAAAAGATGAAACAAACCGCTGAAGAGTATCTGGGCGAAAAAGTAACGGAAGCCGTTATTACAGTTCCGGCCTACTTCAATGATGCCCAGCGAAAGGCAACCCAGGAAGCCGGGAAAATTGCCGGTCTGGATGTGAAACGTATTATTAACGAACCAACTGCAGCCTCCCTGGCATATGGCCTCGATAAAAAGGAGACAGATCAAACAATTATTGTTTATGATCTTGGTGGAGGTACGTTTGATGTATCTGTACTCGACCTTGGCGATGGAGTATTTGAGGTAAAGTCAACATATGGCGACACCCACCTTGGTGGTGATGATTTTGATCAGCGCCTGATCAACTATCTTGCCGAGGAATTCAAGAAAGATGAAGGTATCGACCTGAGGAAAGATCCAATGGCCATGCAGCGATTGAAAGATGCTGCTGAAAAAGCAAAGATTGAGCTTTCAAGCTCTCAGAAAACCAACGTGAATCTGCCGTTTATTACCGCGACAGACTCAGGCCCCAAACATCTCAATATTGATGTTACAAGAGCCAAATTTGAGCAGCTGGTTGATGATCTTGTGAAGAGAACCATCAAGCCATGTGAAAAAGCACTGAAAGATGCCGGGATTTCCAAGAGTGAAATAGACCAGGTAATTTTGGTGGGTGGTTCTACCCGAATTCCGAAAATTCAGGAAGTTGTTAAGGAGTTTTTCGGAAAAGAGCCCAGCAAAGGTGTTAACCCGGATGAAGTAGTGGCTGTTGGAGCTGCAATTCAGGGTGGTGTACTCTCGGGCGATGTTGACGATGTGGTACTGCTCGATGTTACTCCGCTCACGCTCGGTATTGAAACCCTGGGTGGCGTGATGACCAAATTGATTGAAGCCAATACTACAATTCCTACACAGAAGGAGGAGACATTTTCAACAGCTGCAGATAGCCAAAGCAGTGTGGAAATTCACATTCTTCAGGGAGAACGCGCACAAGCCAAGGATAACAGAACGCTCGGTCGATTCCATCTTGACGGTATCCCACCGGCACCAAGAGGCGTGCCTCAGATACAGGTGAAGTTTGATATCGATGCAAACGGTGTTCTGAATGTAAGTGCCAAAGACAAAGGCACAGGAAAAGAGCAGAGTATACGCATTGAGCAAAGTTCAGGGCTTACTGATGAGGAAGTTGAAAAAATGCGAAATGCTGCCGAAGAGCATGCCGAAGAGGATAAGCAGATTCGTGAAAAAGTAGAGACCCTTAACAAGGCCGATTCACTGATATTCTCAACACGCAAACAGCTCGATGAGCACAAAGATAAAATATCTGAAGGCAACAAGACCAAGCTCGAAGAGGCCTTGACCAAGCTCGAAGAACTGCATAAAGCTGAGAAGGTGGCAGAGATTGAGCCGGCTATCGAAGAGTTGAACCAGGCTTGGGCCGCTGCCTCGCAAGAGATCTATCAGGCAGCTGATGCTCAACAACAAGCTGGAGAGGCTGCTCAGGACGGTGCCGCAGATGCAGAAGGTGCTGAAGAGGGCGATGATGCCGTAGATGCCGATTTCGAAGTTGTTGATGAAGACGATGACGACAAAAAATAATCGGCTAAAAAACGTGTAACTTTAATTTTAAAAAGCCTCCAGCTTACGTTGGAGGCTTTTTTTATTATTTTGAATCTGCTTTTAAAATATGTGATGTTGGCGCAGAAACTGTCAATTTCGCAATATTGAGCCGGACGGCACTACATTTGCATATTATCTTGCAAAACAGAGTTCATTATGGAATACAAAGATTATTATAAAACATTAGGCGTATCGCGGGATGCCTCTCAAGAGGAGATCAAGAAAAAGTACCGCAAACAGGCTGCGAAATTTCATCCCGACAAAAATCCGGGAAATAAGAGAGCTGAAGCCAAATTTAAAGAGATTGGCGAAGCCTACGAGGTATTGAAAGACCCGGAAAAGAGAAAACTTTATGACAAGGTTGGGGCCGACTGGAAACGATATGAACAGGCCGGAGCAAGTGCCGATGATTTTAACTGGTCGCAATATGCCGGCAGTGGCGGTGGCAGAGGCGAACGTGTTAACATCAATATGGATGACATTTTTGGTGCTGAAGGTCACGCGGGCGGCGGCACTCCGTTTTCCAGCTTTTTTGAAACCATATTTGGAGGCGGTCAATATGGAAACGGTGGTTTCCAGGGCGGCCATCAGCAAAGAACCAGGGCCCGCCAGCCCCAGAGAGGGGGTGATACCGAGGCTGAAATACGGGTGGATCTGGCCGACGTCATGAAAGGTGCGAAAAAGCAGCTTCTGATTAATGGAGAGAGAGTAAAAATAAACATCCCGCCGGGTATTGAAGATGGCCAGCGGTTAAAGCTCAAGGGTAAAGGCCAGGTTTCGAGAAGAGGCGGTGAATCGGGCGACTTGTATCTTAAAGTAAGGGTTGATACTCCTGAAGGGTATGAGCGAAGGGGAAATGATGTCTATCAAAACGTACCGGTTGATCTCTATAAGGCGCTTCTGGGCGGTGAATTAATCGTTCATACCCTGTCGGGTAAAGTGAAAATTAATATCCCGCCCGAGACAAACAACGGGGAACTGTTCAGGCTTACAGGGCGTGGAATACCCGAGTTTAATAATCCCGATAAAAAAGGAAATTACTTTATCAGAGTGAAGATAGCACTACCCGAAAAACTGACAATGAAAGAGAAGGAGCTATTTAAAAAGCTTGCTGATCTGAGGAAGTAATTTTAAGCCGTTGAAACCGGTACTGCCTATTAAGGGATTCAGTGGATCCCTTAAACTATATTTTACTGTCTTATAATTCGGAAGAGTGTATCTTTCAGGCAGATCATATTAATTCAAAATAATCACTATGAAACTGCTCTTACTCCTTCTTGGATTCACTCTTATATCACACACCGGCCACCAATCTGAAAAGTGGGGCCAGATAGGGCACTACGTTACCGGAGAAATCGCAGAATATCACCTCACTGACACGGCCAGGGAGAGAGTAAATGAAATTTTGGGAGACAAGTCTATGGCTTTGGCTACCGTGTGGATGGATGACATTCGATCAGACAGCCGTTATGACCACACCAATACCTGGCACTGGGCCACCATCCCGGATGGCATGACCTACGAGGAGGCAGAGCAGGAGGAGGCCGGTGATATCATCTGGGCACTGGAAACCCTGATTGATGAACTGAAAAAGGGCGAACTGTCAGAAAAGGAAGAGAGGGAAAAACTTAAAATGGTGATGCATATGATTGGGGATATTCACCAGCCGCTGCATGTTGGAACGGGTGAAGACCGTGGCGGAAACGATGTGAGGGTACAATGGATGGGGAACAACTCAAACCTCCACCGGGTATGGGACAGTGACATCATCAACTCCATTCAGATGAGCTTTACTGAACTTGCACGGGAGCTGAATACTGCTACTCCTGAACAGGTTACAGAGTGGCAGAAGGCTACGGTTCGCGACTGGGCTTACGAGTCGGTGAGCTATAGAGACAGGATATACGATCTGCCCGATGACCTGCGAATCGGATTTGACTACCGATATCAAAATAAGGAGATTGTCTTCAAGCGACTGCTCCAGGCCGGCGTGAGAATGGCCGGTGTGCTGAATGAGATTTACGATAATTAAAACTCCTTCAACACATCCCAGTGAAGGTTGAAATCAGCCGGACTCCATAAAACAAACCGTACAAATGAAACCACATTCAGACTGGGAGCCATCTCTTTAACGGTTTGAAAAGCGATGTTTGCAGCCTCTTTCATCGGATAACCGAATGCTCCGGTAGATATTGACGGGAAAGCAATAGACTCAATGCCCTCCTCTTCAGCTATTCTGAGGGCATTGGCATAGCAGTTCTTTAATAGCTCCTTTTCAGGCTTATCTCTGCCATATACCGGGCCAAGACAGTGGATGATATATTTATTATCCAGGTTAGGGGCAGCCGTAATCACCGCTTCGCCGGGTTTGATAGGAGCCAGGGGGCGAGTCAGTTCAGTTAATTCAGGATCACCAACTCTATGAATTGCACCCGCAACGCCGCCCCCAATGCGCAGCTCAGCATTAGCGGCATTTACAATTGCATCGCAATCACCCTGTTCAATAATATCACCGGTTACGAGTTCGATCAGAACGCCGTCAAATTTCACAGTTTTCATTGAGTCTCCAATATTTATTCGCCGTTACAAAGTAAGCTATTGAAAGATGCAAGCAAGACAAAATTGAATTTTTTTAATTTTACTCTCAAAAAGTGTAAAAAATCCTGAAAAAAACCTGCTGGAATGTCTTGGAAAGAGAATATGAAGCGCTTTTATTGGCTCTGTTATAAGAATAGGTGTGTTTTTTTGTCAGAGTCAGAGGACTTTAAAAAGGAAGCGCTTCCCGAAAAAATGAAAATTGTAAGGGCTTTTCTGTAGAATTTTGTGGAAATAAATCCGAAAAATTTTCTGGATATATGAAGGGATTGTTAACAGGGCTTAGGCTGTAAGGGCTTTCATGTAATAATGTCGGTAAAATGTATGCCAAAATATATTTTCAGATATTTAAAAGTATTGATTTCAGGCAAGAACAGTGATTATCTTTTCATCGACTTGATCAAACGGATCATTTCAATTAAATGATAAACTCAAAAAAAGACATGAAATCGACAAAGTACATTATCACTACAATCCTGCTCGCAATGCTGGGGTATATAGCCCCACTGCAGGCAAGCAAAACGGTAACCGCTACACCCGATTCAACAACAAACTCAATACATAGTTTTGAGACGTTGGAAAGAAGCCTTCTATATGGTTTGTCATCGGATGTAAACGGAGTTGTTGAATCGGCTCTTTTTAATGCAGTGAACTATAAGGTAGTATATCCTGAATTCTCTTCGGAGAGACTGGTAACTACTTTGAATCAAATTGCATTGGAAGGCAGAACACACACGTTAAGGTTTAAAGCGTTTCTGACTCTAACCTATTATAGAGATCAGGACAAATTTGAGTCACCATCTTACCTGGCAGATTTGATCGATATAAAAGATCAAAACAGAATATTCTACTATCTGCAAGACGAGATTCAAACAGCGCAATTTACCTCTAACTAATCTGATATATCTATATGCAAGACCGGTCAGGATTAAATTTCTGATCCCGGTATTGTGCTTACCTGCCAGCAGTTCTAAAGAACTGTAGCCCATATCTTAAATCCGGTTGAATTCATTGCATCACACAGAATGAATTAGCCGGATTTTTTTGTTTAGAGTGAGTTCGATATAGAAGCCAATTTAGGAGTGTTCCTCCGTCAGCTCAAGGAGGGCAATGGGGATGAGAAAGAAGCGAATTCGAAGTTAAAAAATGAATATTTGTGTCAATTTAAAACTCAGAGAGTCATCCCCCTCATTACGCCGCGAGCGTGACTCTTCCTGCTTCCCGCGCAGTGATCCCGATGGGATAAGGGGTACTATTAGAGCCTGTGACTTATTTCATGTCCACGCTAATTAAAAAACTGATCTGATTTCATAAAGTTTGAAGAGAGTTTAGTAATATTATTTAAACAGGAGATAGCCACTTGGAATTAAAACTGACGGCATGCTTCACTATTTATCCATCAAACTGGCATATTACTGCCAACTCTTGAAAAAACTACTGCGAAATCATCCGGTTACTGAGGGTTGTCTGTAATTCCGACAGGTTGAATTACAGAGGTACGGTTTTCGCTTCTTCATAAATAAAAATCTAATGGAGCGATTATGAATTTCAATAAATTTACGATTAAGGCACAAGAGGCGGTTCAGGCGGCGCTTGAGTTTGCCCAAAATGAAAATCATCAGGCAGTAGAGCCTGCACATATCCTTAAGGCCCTATTATCTGACTCTGAAAATGTTACCGTACAGGTATTGAAAAAGATCGGTATTTCACTGAATAATCTGATGGAGCAGCTGGACCGGGCCATCAAAACATTTCCGGTTGTGAAAGGATCTTCGGTTTCAGGTCAATATCTTTCCAACAATACAAAGGCTGTTTTTGACACTGCCCAAAATGAAGCATCGAAGCTGGATGATGAGTACATCAGCTCTGAGCATGTTCTGCTTGGAATTTTGTCCGTATCATCAGAAGCGGGTAAACTGCTGAAGGATCAGGGTGTAAAGAGAGATCAAATTCTTAATGTTTTAAAAGACCTTCGCGGAACTCAAAAAGTAGATGACCCCAACGCGGAGAGCCGCTACCAGGCGTTGAAGAAATATGCCAAAAACCTGAATGAGCTGGCCGAAAAGAATAAGCTGGATCCGGTTATCGGACGGGATCAGGAGATACGAAGAGTGATGCAGATTCTTTCCCGCCGTACAAAGAACAACCCGGTTCTGGTGGGTGAACCCGGTGTGGGTAAAACCGCAATTGCCGAGGGGCTGGCACTGCGCATTATAAATGGTGATGTTCCTGAAGGCCTGAAAAGCAAACAGGTTATTGCCCTTGATATGGGCGCCCTGGTAGCCGGAACCAAGTTTCGGGGAGAGTTTGAAGAGCGCCTAAAGGCAGTTGTGAAAGAGGTAATTGATTCGGATGGCGAGTTAATTCTCTTTATCGATGAAATTCATACCCTTGTTGGGGCCGGGGCTACCGAAGGCTCGATGGATGCAGCTAACATTTTAAAACCCTCACTGGCTCGCGGTGAACTGCACGCGATTGGTGCCACCACGCTTACCGAGTACCGAAAATATATTGAGAAAGACAAAGCGTTGGAAAGACGGCTTCAGACGGTTTATGTGGGTGAACCCAGTATCGAAGATACGGTTTCCATACTGCGTGGCCTCCAGGAGAGATATGAAGTGCATCACGGGGTTCGCATAACAGATGCAGCAATTGTAGCGGCAGCAGAATTGTCTCACAGATACATTTCTGACCGTTTTCTGCCGGATAAGGCGATTGATCTTATTGATGAAGCCGCTTCAAGGCTGAGGCTGCAGATAGACTCCATGCCCGAAGAGCTGGATAGTATAGAGCGCCAGATCAGGCAGCTTGAAATTGAGCGT
>Ga0207421_10001311_pt1 | contig 32285 bp, 38 predicted proteins | sample SodLakKL_010_SED_4_FD_187542 | JGI IMG/M metagenome (GOLD analysis project Ga0207421, IMG submission 187542) | Alkaline sediment microbial communities from Lake Tanatar, Kulunda Steppe, Russia - 8KL_010_SED (SPAdes) (version 2) | ecosystem: Environmental > Aquatic > Non-marine Saline and...
TCATCCTTATTAGAATTAATTATTTGATAATATCACATATATTTAAATACATTACTTATTGGCAGTAAATAACCATATCATTCATCAGATTTTATACGAGCAACACCCACAACTTTATCTTCTGGACGAACATTCATAATCTTCACTCCTTTTGTATTGCGTCCTTGTACTCTAATATCTTTAACAGGTATTCTAATAACAATTCCATTAGAAGTTGTTAGCATTACCTCATCTTCGTTTTTCACTGTTTTTATGTTCACTACGGGCCCATTTCTAAGACTTGTGACAATGGTAATTATACCTTTCCCACCTCTTCTCATTGATCTATATTCATTAAAGAGTGTTCTTTTTCCGAATCCTTTTTCAGTTATTGTAAGAAGTGTCGCATCTTTATCATCATCAACCACATCGATGCTGACTACTAAGTCTTCTTCTTCAAGCCTAATTCCACGTACACCACGTGCGGTGCGTCCCATCTTTCTTACATCTGTTTCTTTAAATCGAATAGCTTTACCATGTCTAGATACAATTATAACATCTTTAGAGCCGTCGGTAAGAATTACATTTGAAAGCTCATCATCCTCATCTAAACTAATTGCAACAATACCATTTTTTCTTTTGTTTCTAAATTCAGAAAGTTGACATTTCTTAACAATTCCTTTTTTAGTGCTCATTAAAAGGTAATGTGAGTCACCAAACTCGGTAATTGGTATCATTGTAGTGATATATTCATCTTTCAGATCAAGAAGGTTAACTATGGCTTTTCCTCGTGATTGTCGACTTGATTGTGGTATTTCATACACCTTTTTACAATAAACTCTTCCTGTATTAGTAAAGAACAAAAGATAGTCATGAGTTGAAGCAACAAAGATATTTTCAACAAAATCATTATCTTTAGTTTCCATGCCAACAATACCTCTGCCACCTCGATGTTGGAGATTATATGTATCTTGAGGAAGTCTCTTTATGTATCCTGAATGTGTTATAGTAACTACAACATCTTCTTTCGGGACTAGGTCTTCATCATCTATTTCATAATCTGACTTTTGTATGATTGTTTTCCGGGTATCTGAATAGTTTTCACGTAATTCGAGTAACTCTTCTTTAATAATTTCATATTTCTTAGGAGTACTTCCAAGTATTTCTTTTAATTCTTTAATAAACTCTAAAAGCCCATCGTACTCTTCATCGATTTTCTTTCTTTCAAGTCCGGTTAGTTTCTGTAATCTCATCTCAAGGATGGCTTTTGCCTGAACTTCATCTAATGGAAACTTATTGATAAGGTTATTCTTAGCATTTTCAGTAGTATCAGAAGCTCGTATAGTACTAATTATTTCATCTATATTATCTAGAGCTATCTTTAATCCATTTAGTATATGAGCCCTTTTTTCTGCTTTTGTCAACTCAAACTGACTTCTTTTTTGTATAACATCAATTCTGTGGTCTAGATAAATTCTCAATATTTCTTTTAGGTTAAGCACATTTGGTACATCGTCTACTAGTGCTAGATTGATTATACCAAAAGTAGTTTGCATTTGTGTATGCTTATAAAGTTGATTCAAAATTATATTAGGATTCGAACCCCTACTAAGTTCGATTACAACCCTTATTCCATCTCTATCAGACTCATCTCTTAAATCTGAAATACCAGAAATTCTTTTATCTCTTACAAGTCCGGCTATATCTTCAATTAGCTTTGCTTTGTTTACTTGATATGGCAATTCAGTGACTATGATTCTATACTTATCGTTTCGAATCTCTTCAATTTCTGCAATTGCACGTACTTTTACTCTACCTCTCCCTGTACGATAAGCATCCTTTATACCTTGTGTACCTATAATCATTCCAGCAGTAGGAAAATCAGGACCTTTGATAACTTCCATCAATTCATTAATAGAAATATCAGGGTTATCTATCATCATTGAAAGTCCATTAATGACTTCACCAATATTGTGTGGAGGCATGTTTGTAGCCATACCAACCGCAATCCCTGTAGATCCGTTAATCAATAGGTTAGGCAGCTTTGCAGGTAAAACGATAGGTTCAGATAGTGAACCATCATAGTTCGGTCTAAAATCAACAGTTTCTTTATCGATATCTTTTAACAGCTCTTCAGATATTTTATCCATACGGACTTCAGTATATCTCATTGCTGCAGCAGAATCTCCATCTATTGACCCAAAATTACCTTGACCATCAATTAATGGATATCTTAATGAAAAATCTTGAACCATTCTAACAATGGAATCATAAACTGCCATATCGCCATGTGGATGATATTTACCAAGAACGTCTCCCACTACACGTGCAGACTTCTTATAACTTTTGTCAAATGTAATCCCAGCTTCTTTCATAGCATATAATATTCTTCTATGGACAGGCTTCAATCCATCCTTTGCATCAGGTAAAGCTCGACCAACAATAACACTCATTGCATAGTCAATATATGACTTTTTCATTTCATCTTCAATAAAAATAGGTACTACATGACCATCATTTGCACCAAGTCTATTATTATCAATTTTAGAGTTACTTTGATTGTTATCTTCCATTATTTCACCTATCGGTAATCACACATCTAGATTTACAACTTCTTTTGCATTTCGTTGTATGAATTCTCTCCGTGGCTCTACATCATCTCCCATCAAAATGGAAAACACTTCGTCAGCTGCAACTGCATCATCCATTGTTACCTTTAAAAGTGTTCTAGTTTCCGGATTCATCGTTGTTTTCCAGAGCTGCTCAGGATTCATCTCTCCTAAACCTTTGTAGCGCTGATATGTAACTCCCTTATTTCCCAATTCGTTCAATTTAGTTTTTAAACCATTTTCTGTATAAACATAATATTCGGATTTACCTTTTTTTATTTGGTACAATGGGGGTTGTGCAATGTAGAGGTAACCAGCATCTACTAGTTCAGTCATGTACCTGAAAATAAAAGTTAAAATAAGTGTTCTGATATGTGCTCCATCAACATCTGCATCAGTCATGATGATTATTTTATGATATCTAGTTTTAGTTATGTCAAATTCATCACCAATCCCAGTACCCAGGGCTGTGATGAGTGAAAGAATTTCTTTATTCTTTAACATCTTGCCAAGCCTTGCTTTTTCTACATTTATTATTTTACCTCTGAAAGGTAATATGGCTTGGAATGCTCTATGTCGGCCTTGTTTTGCCGATCCACCAGCAGAATCACCTTCTACTAAGTATAATTCACTAAAAGCTGGATCTTTTTCAGAACAATCAGCTAATTTCCCAGGTAGCGTACTAATTTCAAGTGCACTTTTCCTTCTAGTTAGTTCTCTAGCTTTTTTTGCAGCTTCTCTTGCTCTTTTTGCAGATAGTGCTTTTTGTATAATTTGATTTGCAACCTTTGGATTTTCTTCTAAAAACTCAGAGAGACTCTCTGAAACAAGAGAATCAACAATGCCTTTAACCTCACTGTTTCCTAAACGTGTTTTTGTTTGCCCTTCGAATTGAGGTTCTGGTATTTTAACACTTATTATGGAAGTCAACCCTTCTCTAATATCTTCTCCAGACAATTTAGAGCTATCCTTTGATAGGTTATTCTTTCTTATGTAATCGTTTGTTACACGGGTAAGGGCCGATTTAAATCCTATTAGATGCGTTCCACCTTCATGTGTATTGATGTTGTTTGCAAAAGAGTAGATGTGCTCAGCATAAGTATCAGTGTATTGGAGAGCTATTTCGACTAATATTTCATCCTTTTCTCTTTCAAGATAAATGGGATCTTTATGCAAAGCTTGGCGGTTTTTATTTAGGTGTTCAACAAAGGACTTGATTCCTCCTTCATACCTAAAAAGATCTTTTTTGTAATCACTTTCATCTCTTCTATCTTCAAGTTCAATTTCTATTCCCTTGTTTAGAAATGCAAGTTCTCTAAGTCTATTGCTAAGTAAATCATAACTAAATTCATCAGTTTCAAAAATAGTCGTATCAGGTTTGAATTTGATAGTGGTACCTGAATCACCAGTTTCTCCAACATGTTCAACTTCATTTTCTGGAACACCACGTAAATATCGCTGGTAGTAATGTTTTCCATCACGTTTAACTTCGACATCCATCCACTCTGATAGGGCATTTACTACAGAAACACCTACACCATGTAACCCTCCAGAGACCTTGTAATTGCTTTTATCGAATTTTCCACCTGCATGGAGTATAGTCATTACAACCTCAAGTGCTGATTTATCATATTTTGGATGAATATCTACAGGAATTCCTCTACCATCATCGATAACGGTTATAATGTTGTTTGGATTTATGATTACATTGATTCTGTTACAGAACCCTGCAAGGGCTTCATCGATACTATTATCTACAACTTCATGTACTAAGTGATGCAAACCTCGACTGTCAACACTTCCAATATACATACTTGGTCGTTTTCTTACAGCCTCAAGTCCTTCAAGAACTTGTATATGAGTTGCATCGTACATTTCTTTTTGATCCATATGTATTTATTCTCCATAAAATCCAATATAATACAAGTAATTAGGTAAATCCATTCAACAATTGAGCGGAATAAAATGTATAAAATAAAGTTAAAAGATTCTACTTTTCTGTTTCTGCTAATCTATCAAAATCTGCTATGAACACATTTGATATGTATTCATATTTATTAAATTTAGTGTAAATCAATGAACTAAAAAATTTACATGTAATTCAAATTTAAGTAAAAGAACAATACAAAACAAAATAATTGGGAATAGAAAAAGAAAAAAAGCAATCATATAATGATTGCTGGTGATTTATCATCTTTTTCTACTTCATAGTCCGCAACTAATGCTTCGGTAATCAATACCATTCCTGCAATAGATGCTGCGTTTTGTAAGCTGCTTCTGACAACTTTGGCAGGATCTATAACTCCTGCATCGAAGAGGTTCTCAAATATATCTTTTTTAGCATTGTATCCATAGTGTTCATTGGTCTCATTCTTTAGAGCAGCCACAATCTCGGCACCCTCGCGACCAGCATTTTCTCCAATTTGTCTAACAGGCTCAGTCAAAGCTTTTTTAATAATTTCTAAACCTATCTGTTGATCATCTTCGAGATTTAATTTATCGAGGTCCATTGCAAATCTGAATAATGTAACACCACCGCCAGTAACGACACCTTCTTCTACTGCAGCCTTAGTAGCATTTAAAGCGTCATCGGTTCTCATTTTCTTTTCTTTAAGTTCAGTTTCAGTAGCAGCACCTACTTTAATAACAGCTACTCCTCCACCAAGTTTTGCTAACCTTTTTCTTAATTCTTTCTTTCGATAATCTGAATCTTCAGATTCTATCTGAGCTTCTAAAATTTTCACTCTTTGATCAATATCTTCCTTCTTCCCATAACCTTCAACGATAGTAGTGCTCTGCTTATCTACATTAATCTTTCTTGCAGTACCAAGCATATCCTCTGAGAATTCTTCTAATTTCATCCCTTTGTCTTCGGTTATCACAGTAGCACCTGTTACAGCAGCAATATCCTCCAACATTTCCTTTTGTTCATCTCCAAAACCAGGTGCTTTAACTGCACAAACTTTAAGTGAAGCTCTCATTATATTCAAAATAAGTGCAGCTTGTGCATCACCTTCAACGTCAGGTGAAATTATTAATAATCCTTTATCATTGTTTGCTATCATTTCGAGAACTGGAACTATTTGGTTAAGGCTGTTAATCTTTTTATCAGTCACAAGTACATAAGGATTCTCGAGTTCACATAACATTTTTTCATGGTCAGTTGCCATATATGGTGATAAATATCCTCTATCAAACTGCATACCTTCGACTAGCTCAAGACCAGTATCAATATTGTTGGATTCTTCTACTGTAATTACTCCATTATAGCCAACTTTTTCCATTGCATCTGCGATTAGATTTCCGATTTCTTGGTCATTGTTGGCAGATATTGTAGCAACTTGAACTATTTTGTTCCTGTCATCAACATCCTCGCTCTTGGCCTTTAGCTGGGAAACAATATGTGCTGTTGCCTTGTCGATACCCCTTTTAATCTCGATTGGGTTTGCACCAGATGTAATGTTTTTCAATCCTTCTTTCAGAATTGCTTGTGTTAATAGAGCTGCAGTTGTAGTTCCATCTCCAGTATTGTCTTGTGTTTTTGAAGCAACTTCTTTAACAAGCTTTGCTCCAATATTCTCGAACTTATCTACTAATTCAATCTCTTTAGCAATTGTAACTCCATCATTTGTAACTACAGGATTGGTTTCTTTGTCTAGGACAACGTATCTTCCTCTTGGTCCCAATGTAATTTTCACAGTATCTGCTACTTTGTTGATACCATCTAATAATGAATTACGTGCATTTTCTTCAAATTTCAATTGTTTTGTTGACATACTCTCACCTCATTTTTATTTGTACTAATATTTTTAATCTTCAACGATAGCTAATACATCTTTGAAATCGATAAACATATGTTCTTTCCCATCAATGTCTATTTCATCTGATTGGAAACCACCATATATGATACGATCTCCTTCTTCAAGAGGTAAATCTTTTCCATCCTCATACTTTCCAACGGCTACTACTACCCCCTCTTTTCTGTCTTTTTGTGCAGACTCTGGGATATATATGCCACCTTTAGTGACCTCTTCTTGCTTTATAGGTTTAATTAAGACTCTTTCTCCGATTGGTTTAATTTTCATATTTTCAGTCCTCCTGAAAAGGTTTTGAACACTGGCTATTAACCAGTTTTATGTTGCTATAAATGTATAAGTAATATAAAAATTTAATCAATTAAAGTTAAATTATTCATATATAGTAGATATTGTTAGTTATAAAAAGAAATAATTATAATAAAATTTATATTATTAAAAAAAAATCGATATAAATTCTATTTAATAAATAAAATTTATATATGATATATTGGTTAGAATTACTCATGACCCAACAAATTACATTAATCAACATAGAAAAATCTAATGAAAAGGATTTGGACAAAGATATCCGGTGGATTTGTGATTCTTTTGGGTTGTCTTCAGGAAGAGATATAGATGATATTTCAATAAAAATAATAAGGGATTTATTGAACAACATACCAAGTGAAACCAATATCTCGTCTGAAATGATTGCTAATGATTTAGGTATAAGTACATCAAGAGTTAATCATCATATTAGAAACTTGATTCAATCAGGTTTGTTATATCGCAAAAAAAGGTACATATACTTACGTGGCGGTAGCCTTAAAGCAGCAGTTCAGGAAATTAGAAAAGATTCGGAACGCATCTTTGATGAACTCGAACAGGTTGCTGAAGAAATAGATCAAAATAAAGGAATAAAAAACAGATAAGGTGCAACTACTATCCTTTAAAAATAAGTGCACAAGATTGAAAGTTGTTTCTTGTGCAAATATATGTTTAATATAACTCTGTATTAATTGCTTGTTCTTGGTACCTATTGTCATTACGTGCTCTGCCAATCACAATACTTGGAATTTTTTGTAGTTTGAAAAACTGTTCTTTTGACATACTTACGATAAATCCTGCGAGCATTATACAGATACAACCTTTTATTGTGCTGCTAAATATAGGGTCACCTAAGATTGCAAAACCAAACATTATGCCACTTACGGGTTCTAACAAAGCCAAAACCCCTGCTTTTTGTGCCTTTATTGCAACTATTCCACTTAGGTAGAACAATGCACCTATTGCTGTTGTAATTACTCCAAATGCAATCAATATGCTTAGATTATCTAGTACTATTTGATATGAAGTGTTGATTGCAAAAGGTATCAATATTATTACACTTATTCCTGTAGACCAAAATAACTGTGATAACCCAGTGTATGATTCTTTTAGATAATTAACTGTAATTATGGTAGTCCCAAATGAAAGACCTGCTAAAAGTCCAAAAATCACTCCAAGAGTGTAATTAACATATGTACCACCAGCGATCGCTGCATCATTTGGGTTTACAATCATTAAAATTCCTGTAATTGCAAGCATTAGACCTACAATTCCTTGCATTGTTATTCTTTCTTTCAAGAAAATAGGCGATAATATAATTACGTATAGTGGAGCAGTATATAATAACAATACGCCTATTGATATATTGGTATATTGTATCGCTGAAAAGTATGAAAACAATGTAATTACATTTAATACCCCTATTAGTGCAATATATCTCTTATTTTTTGTTAATCTAATTTCATTTAATCTTTTTGTAAGTATTATGAACCCAAATAGCACTATAAAACCAAATAAGAGTCTATAAAATAAAATAGATCCAACATGCATATTATTAATACTATTTAAGAAAATACCTACCATTCCTGCAATTAAACAACCTATCACTACGTTTAAATACGCATTATTTTGATTTTTAGTAATTTGAGCCATGATTCTACCTGGAGAGTAATTCTTACATATATATCTATCGGATAAGTACACTTAAAAGATTAAAAAACATAATAATTGTTATAAATACCTTTTATATTTATATTAATATTAAAATAACTTTAATATATATTAATAAGAAGTTTAATTATATTTAGATGCTTATTAGGGTATTTTAAAACATTTAATAATATTTAACTGAAAATATAACTTTAATTAAGTAAAAATAAGATTAATAGAACTAATCTTTAATTTATAATTATAAATGAAGAATATTAATATAATATATTTCATTTATATATATTTAAATGACAATATACTATAAAATAAAGCAATTAACAAATAAATAAGCATTTAAAAATGTTAAAATAAAAATTAAATTTGATATTAAACTATTTAGATAATTAAAGTACATATTAAATCTTTAATAAGAGAAATATTTCTTATAAATAATTATTTACTGGGATTCAAAATCTGAGACATATTACATTACTGGAAATTCTAAACGCTAAAGATGCTTATTATAAAATAATTAAATCAAAATCTGCCTGACTTAGGTAAACGTTCTGATTCATACTTTGATTTGTTATTGAAAGGGACATTTTTATCTAATTCATAGCTTAACATAAACCTTATATAATCTGAAAAAAATATCCTAAAATAATTAGAGAACCCAAAATTGATTCATATGGTAACTGAAAGAGAAGAGGACTATTTGAAAGTAGTTCACGAACTTATAGAACAAAAAGGCTATGTAAGGGTAAAAGATGTATCTAAACAGTTAGATGTAAGTCCTTCAAGTGTAACGGAGATGTTTCAGCGGATGGATGATGCTGGATATATCAACTATGAGAAGTATGGTGGAGTAACTCTAACTGACAGTGGGACTGAAATTGCTAAAAGTACTCAGAAAAAACATGGCGTAATCAAAGATTTTCTTGAAATATTGGGTGTTCAAGAAAAAATGGCTGATGAAGACGCTTGTAAAATTGAACACGTATTAACTTCTGATACTCTTGACACTCTCACTAAATTTGCTGACTTTATTAATAAAAATAAAGAGGCAGCTACCTGGCTAGATCATTTTAGACATTATCATGAAACTGGATACTATATAGATGAATATCTAATAAATACTAATCAGTGTCCAATACATAAAAAAAAGAAATAATGTTATTTACTTTATCAAGTAAATAGTCTTTTTTTAAAATGCTATTTGATTTATCTTGTAATTACCTAAGGTTCTGATTAACCATCGTTACCAATAGCATCTACAGGACAATCCTCAATTGCTTGTTCACAACTTTGAACTTCTTCTTCCGTATCTGGCTGCTTGAAAACAAAAGCTTTTGTTTTTTTATCATTCATTTTAAAGTTAGTTGGTGCTCTATCTAAACAGACCTCACATCCTGTACATTCTTCATCTACGTAATAATCACCAGATACATTTTCAGGAACTTTGTCAGCATTATCTGCCATTTTCTTATCCTCAAGCTTTATTAAAACATCATAAATTGTATCTCATATTTAAAAGTAACTGGTGACATTATTGAAGTAACCTTTATCTATGTATCAAGATAAATTATTAGCTAAGACTTAGTCCCAGAACTGTTTTGTTTTAGCGTAATTTCTTTCCGCTAGAAGTATATCTTTATAGAACAGGTCTTCATCAATTCGCATCTTCTCAATTACTCTAGATGCAGTATCAGGGCCTATGCCCCTGCTTGCAAGTGCTATAACTGCTTTTTTTCCTTGGGCAAGAACTATATTTGCATTTCGATGAACTCTTCGTATACGTTTAATATTTTCTGCAGAGTTTGTTTGACCAACTTGTTTTACAAGTTTTATTTCTTCATCTTCCCATGGTTTTAAAGCAGCTATTGAACGTGATTCGCATATTGGGCAAATTGGTTTTTCTTCTACATCTTTGACTTTTCTACGAGATATCCACTTTTTACAATTTACACAAAATAATATAACTTTGTCATTCATAATTCGTTCTTTTAAAGCCATAAGAATTGAGTGATCAGCATTTTCAGGTGCTATTAATTCCTTTTTCATCGAGAAACCTATCTTAGAAATAGGTGACATATTACCTGTTACTATTGCAATCTCACCATTGCTAATTTTAGATAAAACATATTGAGTATTTTGTATATCTAAAATATCATGGAAAATCTCATTAACCACTTCATCGTACATTGGGGTATCTTTATAGATTTCCATAAGTTTTTTCATACTTATTTTGTTGTAATCTATTTCTTTACTTAAAGCTCCAAATTTTCGAGCTATATGTACCATTTTCCATTTTATTAGAGTGGTATTTTTCAAGGTAATTTCAATAAGTGGTTTTAGATGATGTGGTTTTAACTCTAGCAAAAGCTCTTTTAGTTGATTGCTTGATATATTATGCTGAAATGTCAATTTAATACGATAAGGGTCAATTTCTTGAGCTATTGAACTTCCAAAACGTGCTGAGAGAAGTGATGTTATAACTCTGGCAAGTGTTTGGTTAGTATTGTGGCCAAAACATGTGTTTATAGTAATTTCACTAAGATTAGAAGATTCTATTGTGATTGTATTATTGTCTGGGATCACATGTTTTTTCATGACCTGCTCATTAATAACATCAACTAATAGAGTAGCTCCATTGTAATCTACAGGATACTTAAATGCTATTTTATTTATAATGGCCTCGGGGTCATCCTTTGTCATGATTTGTTTGGCTATTTTTTCTCTTAGGCGGCCAACTTCTTGTGCAATCTCAAAAGGTACTGGTATTTCTTCGCCTACCCAACTTGGTATTTCTCCAGTACCCTTAACAGGCTCTACCTTAATTCTTCCTTTATCTGTCTGTAACTCAATAATCCTCCACATTTCACCCCGGGTAATGAAAACTGCACCGTTATATGCAAAATTTATTACGAAAGCTTCGTCTAATGTACCTACTGTTTTACCAGTAACAATATCAAAGACCTCATATCTTTTTTCATCGGGAATCATTGAAAGGTTATCATAATAATAGATACGACTATTTCTTCTTCTTCCAATTTTGTTCAAGTTCTTCTCATGCCAAACAAGTCTATATTCAGAAACTTGATCAACTATAGCTTCTAGTTGTTCCTTCTCTAAATTTCTAAAAGGAAATGATCGATTTACAACTGAATAAATTTTATCTATACTAACTTCACCAAAGTCAATAACCATCCCAGCAATCTGGTTTGCTAAGACATCAAAAGAACCCACATGGTAATTTACATTTTCTATGTTACCATTTAAAGCCGATTTGACAATTGCCATACTTTCCACGACGTCATCAAAATCAAGAGCAATAATGGTTCCTACGGAGATCTCATGGATTTTGTGACCAGCTCTTCCCACCCTTTGTAATAATCTTGCTATCTGACGAGGTGATCCATATTGTACTACATGATCTACTCTACCAATATCAATCCCTAGTTCCATAGAAGAAGTACATATGAGCCCTTTCAATCTACCAGATTTAAAGTCTTCTTCAGCTGCTAACCTTGCATCAAATGAGAGTGAGCCATGATGAACGCCAATAGGTTCTTCTAGTGCTCTAAATCCTGAGGCAAGAGCTTCTGCACTTTGTCTAGTATTAACAAATATCAATGTTGAATTGCTTCTGTTAACTATTTTAGATATTATTCTAAGGTGTGATACAAATTCAGGGTCATATCCTATTTTCTTACCTAAACTTATATCGGTATTATTTTTTATAGGAGTCATTATGCTAAATTCTAATTTTTTGAGCATATCAACTTCTATTACTATTGCTTCTCTATATGTTCCAGCTAGGAATTTAGCAATATCTTCAGGATTTCCTACAGTCGCGGATAGTCCTATTCTTTTAAATTCCCCGGATATTTCCACGAGCCTCTCAAGTGCTATAGATAGTTGACTACCTCTTTTAGATCCTGCGAGTTCATGTATTTCATCAACAATTACATGATCAACTTCTTTTAGATTAATTCTTAATTTTGACCCTGTGAACATCGCTTGCAATGTTTCAGGGGTTGTTATTAGAAGGTCTGGAGGTTTGCGTGTTTGTTTCTGTCGTTCATATTTTGATGTATCTCCATGACGGACAGCTACAGTTATGTTCAACTCTTCACTCCACCATTCAATTCTAGATAACATATCTCTGTTTAGTGCTTTAAGTGGAGTTATGTATAATGCAGTTATTCCATTCAAGTTATGGTGTCCTTCATTTTCCATTTTTTTCTTTTTCTTGACTAAAATATCATGAAAAATAGGCAATATCGCACTTTCGGTTTTACCAGAACCAGTAGGAGCTATCAGGAGCGTATTCTTACCTTGGAGAATTAAAGGGATGGATTTTGCTTGCGGCTCGGTAGGTTCCATAAACCCTTGTTTTTCTAAGGCTGCCTGTATTTCAGGTAAAAGCTGATTAAATTGATTGTTCTTAATTGCCATTGTACTCAATTTATTATTTTTTGAATCGACTTACTTTTTTAATATCTTTTACTTTACCTAACCTTGTTCCATCTAATAAATATATTTCAGCATTATAAAAATCCACTAAACCTGAAGTGAAGGCAGGTCCTATTAGATTATTTTCATCAATTTCATTTATTGAGATCCCACCACATATATCATTAAAAGGTGGCATTATTATAACTTCTGACTTAGCTAGCATATCTATATTGGTATCCAGATTAGAAAAAAAGTTGTTCTTCGAGGTTGAGATTGTTTTTATATCAAATTTAGACCGAACCCAAACATAATCAGAGTATGTATATCCCAATTTATCTCTAAATCGGATTGTAGGATGGTTGTGAGCTGTAATTACATAGGGTGCTTCTAAAATTTCAGGGTTAGGCCATGTATGACCATGAAAATAGCCAATACCATCAATACATCCACCTTTTGATGAATGTAATGCTATATTCTTATTCCCATACAATAACTCAATTCCTCCATCATGATTTCCAGGGAATATGTCTAGAGGTATTTTATCAGCTATAGTGTTTAGAAATAAAGGTACTTCATTTCGTTCTTGCCATGATATTGATGGTACATTATGCTTGATATCACCAACAAAAACAAGCCTATCTGGATTATGTTCATGAATTAAAGCTTGGACTTTATCCAAATGTCTTGTTGTTAAGGTAGGTATAGAAAAACCACTTTTGTACAAGTCCCACTCTATTCCTAAGTGTATATCAGCAATAGCTAGAATTTTAATCTTATTCTCAATTATCAATGCCGGTTTGTTAATAATAGGAATGACTCGGATTTTCATATTAATTAGTTATGTTAACTGTTTGCTTGAATTTAATTATTGATAGAATTTGTTGACAGGTTATTTATTGGAAGAGTTGATATGGAATAAAACAAATAATGGTTGGAATATATAAGTATTAGCTAACTGACATTAAGAGCATTTATTATGTCTTGCTATGACAAACTGATTGCACCTATAAACAAAGAAATATCGTTCATAGAACAAATACCTGTGATTGAAGGGTATGTTCTTGTAATTGGTGGAGGGAAAGTTGGTACTAGGTTCATTGAAGAGACTGACCCAGAAAGGTATCCTTTTGTAATCACCATTGATATTGATCCAAATGCAAGTTCATCTAGATCAGCTCATTTAATTCAAACAGAAACAGAATTATCTCAAGTACTCCAACAAAAAACATACCATTGCGATGAATATGGAGACAAAAAAAGAAATTATTTTTTTGCATCTGACTTGAGTATAATTCCTTTTATTTTATCTCATGGATTCCCTGAATATATTGTTCCTGCAGTTCCTGTACATATTGCATCCAAGATAGTGCTTGATTTTGCATCCTCTGCGTTTCAAGTTAAATCTAATAGTACTAACACTCCACTGCATAATTTGTCCACAACCAAATTCGGTGAACACCTAGATTATTTTAATGATATTATAGCGTGCTTACCAGAGAATTTGATATACTCTTATAATAAGGAAAAGGGAATGATAATCTTATCATACACAAAAGAAAATGAAATATGTCCTGATGAATGTACTGGTCATTCTAACTACTGTCCATATTTTGATAGAGAGAAAGATGGAGACTCAATTGAGCACGTGAAAAACCTTCAAAAACATTATTTAGGATGGGTTTTTGAAAGTTATCAGATTGGAGCTGGACTTGGAGGTATTAGTGGGTTAGAAACAAAAACGAACTTAATTGAGATATTGAATTATTTTGTCAACACTCTTTTGTTAGATCAAACTTTTATTTATCAAGGTAATTTGTTTATAGCTACTTCATGCAAGTGCCACGGTATAATTGATTTGTTCAGCTATGACTTATCAGTGATTTAGTTTTAAGAGCCTTTATTTGAATTAAAGATAAAGCTTAAAGTAAGTTATATTCATTAGGTCTATGATAACTATTGAGAGGTATTCAATAAATGCACATTAGAGAGGATGATGATAAACTAAATGTTCCTATTGACCCTATTAGGATATCTGCTGATATGGATGTAAACTCACTTGTAGAACAAATGAAAGGTTGTGCATTTGGTGCAGGAAGGGTCAGCGAAGCTGTTGATATTTACTGTGAAATGATAACTGAAAATACAACTAAATTTTTTGGACTTGCTGGTGCAATGGTTCCTGCTGGTATGCGCCACATAATTTCTGATATGATAATGGAAAAGAATATCGATGTTCTTGTGACTACCGGTGCAAACATGGTTCATGACCTGATAGAAGCACTAAATCTCCATCATTACAAAGGATCATCTATAGTCAATGACATATCTCTTAAAGATGATGAAATAAATCGTATATATGATGTATATCTCCCTGAAAATCATTTTGTTGATCTTGAAGAAAAGCTTCAATCTATTTTTAATGAATTTGGGGATGAAAGAAAGTCTATACGTGAACTTCTTACATTTATAGGTGAAAATCTAGACGATAAGAACTCTATTCTCAAATCAGCTGCTGATAATGATGTGCCAATCTACTGCCCTGCTATTCAGGATAGTGTTATTGGACTACAAGCATGGCTGTATAAGCAACTAAATCCACTAAATATTGATGTTTTTGGGGATATGAATGAATTTTTTGATATTTGTTACTCTGCAGAGAAAGCAGGTGCATTCTTAGTAGGCGGAGGCGTTCCAAAGAACTATATTTTTCAATCGATGCTAATTACACCGAAAGAATTTGATTATGCTATTCAATTAACAATGGACACTCCAGAGACAGGAGGACTCAGTGGCGCTTCACTTGATGAAGCTGTTTCTTGGGGGAAAGTAGGTGATTCGGCCAAAGCAGTAACTGTTTACTCAGACGCCACAATAACTCTACCTCTGATTATTGCTGCATCGAAATGTCGTTTGAGGAGTTGAGATACATGGAAAAAAGAACAAGATTGATTCTTTCATTAGATGTAGTTGATCAAGAAGAAGCATTTGACATAGTCAAGAAAACATATATGTATGTAGATGCCATAAAAGTAGGATATCCATTAATACTTGGTAGTGGTATTGATATCATTTCCAAAATAGCTGATTATTGTGAAGTGATTGCAGACTTCAAGGTTGCTGATATACCAAATACCAGCAAAATGATATGTGAACATGTTTTTAATGCAGGTGCAGATGCAGTAATAGTTCACGCATTTCCTGGAAGAGATAGCTTGAAGTCGTGTATTGAAGTAGCCGAGAAATTTAATAAAGAGATTTATGTTGTCGTGGAAATGAGTCATCCGGGTGCAATTGACTTTTTTCAAGATATATCCGATGAACTAGCAAAAACAGCACTTGAACAGAATGCTACTGGAGTTGTAGCTCCTGCTACTAGACCTGAATCATTAAAAAGGATACGAAAAATAATTGGTTCTAATCTAAAGATAATATCGCCTGGAGTTGGTTCTCAAGGAGGTAAGGCTTCAGATGCTATTAGGGCAGGTGCTGATTGGATAATTGTTGGTAGAAGTATATATGGTGCCCAAGACCCAGCACAAGCGGCAAGTTTTATAATGGAAGAAATAGCCAATATAGAACTTTAATTCAGTGTGCCAATGATGAAAAATTTTTAACTGATATAATGATGAACCCTATGAGTTCTGAGGTACTCTGAATTATATTATTATGCTTATAATGGGCTGACTTTTGTATATGTGTTTATTTTATTAAATTAAATAATCTTAAAATCAGTTATTTATACTGAATAATCATGTAGTTAATGCTAAATTTATATATTAGATGGTGCTTTAGTTGTGCAAGAATTTTACAATCATACTTTAATAGGAGATTAAAATGAAAGACCGTGAATATATGCTTGGTAATGCTGCAATTGCAAGAGGTATCATAGAAGGTGGGGGGAAAGTAATTTCTGGATACCCTGGTACTCCTTCTTCTGAGATAATAGGCACACTGGCTTCTATGAAAGAAAGAGATTTTTATGTTGAATGGTCAGTTAACGAAAAAGTTGCTTTAGAAGTTGCTGCTGGGGCAGCAATGGCGGGTACTAGGTCAGTTGTTACAATGAAACACGTTGGTCTAAACGTAGCTGCAGATCCACTTATGACTTTGGCTTACATGGGTGTTGAAGGTGGTATGGTTATTATAGTCGCAGATGATCCAGGTTGCCATTCATCACAAAATGAACAAGATACACGTCGCTATTCAGAATTCTCAATGCTTCCGTGTTTTGATCCTGCAACACCACAAGAAGCAAAAGATATGGTGTCTGAAGCTTTTTCATTTTCAGAGAAATTTCAGTTACCTGTAATTTTTAGATCAACAACTCGTATATCTCACGGCAAGTCTGATATCACTTTAAATGATATTGATATCAACACAAAAACGCCCTTTTTTACAAAAGATGTTGATAGATGGGTAATGATACCAAAAAATGCTTGTGTAAGACATCCTCAATTAATAGATGTTCAGGAAGATATCAAGAACGAACTTCAAAATTCAAGATGGAACAAACTAGACTTATCTGAGAGTTCTACTATTGGTATAATAGCTGCAGGTATTGCTTCAGTCTATGCTGAGGAAGCCATGATTGATCTTGATGTTGAGGCATCATACCTTAAGATAGGCACATATCCTTTACCAGATGATTTGATTAGCAAAATGCTGGATAAAGTAGATGAAGTGCTGATTATAGAAGAATTAGAACCCTTTGTTGAAGATAAAGTGCGAGCAATCTCAAATGATTTGAATAAGGATATTAAAATATATGGTAAAGATCCTAAGCTTATACCAAGGGATGGAGAACTTAATGTAAATATATGCAAAATTGCCATTTCGAATGCATTTAATGTTCCAGATAAAAATAACTATTATGATTATGCTGATAAAATAAATTCTTTATCAATTCCTGAGAGGCCCCCTGTAATGTGTCCAGGGTGTTCTCATAGAGCAACATACTATGCGATGAGAAAAGCTTTTGGAGCAGACGCTATTTACCCAAGTGACATTGGTTGCTATACATTAGGAGTTCAAAGTGGCACTGTTGATACAACTCTATGTATGGGTGGAAGTATAACAGTTGCTTCAGGTATATTTAATGCAGGAGAAAAAAGGCCTATATGTTGTTCAATAGGTGATTCAACTTTTCTTCATACTGGAATTAATGGATTGCTCAACGCTACTTACAATAAATCTAACATAACCATAACAATTCTTGATAACAGAACTACTGCTATGACAGGTCATCAACCAAATCCTGGTATGGGACAATTAGCTACCGGAGAAAAAACAATTGAAGTTTGTTTTGAAGGCCTTTGCAAAAGTCTTGGGGCAGAATTTGTTGAAACTGTAGATCCATTTGATATTCCTTCAACCATAGAAGCTTTTAAGAAAGCTAGGGACTATCAAGGTACTTCTGTGATTATAGCAAAACAGCCTTGTGTTATTTTATCAAGAAGGATGGGCGTTAAGAACCTACCATTCCATATTTTTATAGACAAATGTAATGGTTGCAAGGCATGTATCCGACTAGGATGTCCTGCAATAGAATTTGATGAAAAAAACAAACATGCTAAGATCAACTCTATGTGCACTGGCTGCGGATCATGTGTCCAGATGTGTAAATTTGATGCGATTGTGGAGGTTTCAAAATGAGTGATAAAGTATCAAAATTTGATTTGATTATATCAGGTGTTGGCGGACAAGGGACTATACTAGCCTCGGATATTATCGGTAAGACTGCTGTGATCTCGGGATATCATGTTCGTGCAGCTGAGACACATGGGATGGCTCAAAGAGGCGGTTCTGTAGTTAATCATGTAAGGATTGGTTGTGACTATGGCTCACTAATTTCTATTAATGGTGCAGATTTTATGATAGCACTTGAACCATCGGAATCAGTAAGGTACTTAAAATACCTAGCACCTGGAAGTAAAATTATTATTAACACAGAGCCTGTTTATCCAGTAAGTGTACTGTCAGGAAAATCTTCATACCCAGCTATATCAGATATATTAAATATACTTGAAAAGGATCATGAAGTAATAGCCTTTAATGCGACAAAACTAGCAGTAGAAGCAGGGAACCAGCAAGCAATGAATGTGGTGATGGTTGGTGCACTTTCTAGATATCTCCCATTTGATGAGAAGGTCTTGTTTGAAAGCGTTAAGTCAATAGTTCCACCCAAAACACTTGATGTGAATAAAAAAGCATTCATGCTTGGCAATAAAATAATGGAAAGTCACTGATATAATATCTTTTATATCATACTCATTATCTAATACAATTGTGTTCTGTAAATATTTAAAATAGAATCTATTTTTGCATATTTCATCATTTCATGCACAGTATTTATATATGTGTTCTTTTATTTACTTTCCATAAATAGATAATATATCTAGGTTTGCAAGTTGCAGACATCTAGTAGGACAATATAGTAGTGTGAATATGTGTTGGATTTAACATCAAGTTGTGGGCCAATTCTTGGAATGCCCATCTCTGATAATCTTTGAGGACAACTCGATGTGTAAATCTTTTCGAGACGACCACTGTATAATGTTTAAGCTGTGAACAGAAGTAAATCCTAGCAGCAACAGAACTAGCTCAAGCAGTTAGGGAATAATGCAAAAGGGATCTTACTTTATTCGAACTCATCAACTATAATAATTGAGAGTTTCTGACATGTTTGTGGTTTGACTTGTTCTCCTACTTGTCCAAGTTAAATCAGTAACTAAAAAATAATAACTGAAATCAAAAAAAACTAAATTAATTAAAACTAAATTAATTGTATGATCAGGAGGATAAATTATGGCACAAGGACACAGACCACGGCGAGGCTCTCTCGCATACAGTCCACGCAAAAGAGCGAAAAGCCACATAGCCAAATTCAACTCATGGCCTGAGTCTACTGGTGAACCTAAGCTTCAGGATTTTGCTGGTTATAAAGTGGGTATGACTCATGTAATCATGATTGACAATGTCAAGAACAGTTTAACTGAAGGTGCTGAAATATCAGTGCCCGCAACTATAATTGAAACGCCGGCTATTCGTGTTGCTGCAATTAGAGCATATGCAGAGGATACATATGGTAAAAAACCTATTTTTGAAGCATGGGCATCTGAATTTGATGAAAGCCTTAACAAGAATTTGTCTTTGCCTAAAGACTACAACTCAGAGGAAGCTTTAAGCAAACTATCAAAACTAATAGAAGATGGAAATGCTACTGATATTAGAGTACTCACATATACCATTCCAAAAACTATCACAGGCATTCCAAAAAAGAAACCTGACATGATGGAGACAGCTATAAGCGGATCTGACTTAAAATCAAAATTCGAGTATGCTAGCTCTATCTTGGGTAATGAAGTTCAAATAACTGATATATTCAATCCAGGCACTTTTGTTGATGTTGCTTCTATCACTAAAGGTCAGGGCACACAAGGACCAGTCAAAAGGTGGGGAATCCAACTTGGGAAACAAAAACACTCAAGGTCTGGAAGTGTAAGGCAAGTAGGGACACTTGGGCCTTGGAGACCTGCACATGTTAGCTGGAGAGTTCCGCAAATGGGTCAAATGGGCTATCATCAAAGAACTGAATATAACAAAAAGATCTTAAAAATGTCTGACGATTTAGATGAAATAAATCCAGCAGGTGGTTTCATCAACTATGGACTAATTAGAAGCTCTTACATTTTAGTAAAGGGAAGCATCCCTGGTCCATCGAAACGACTAGTTAGATTAAGGGATCCAATTAGGCCACGTGGCAACAGTGTTGGAGAACCTCAGATCGTTCACATTAATAATATGTCTCGACAGGGGTGAATTCAAATGACCAAAGCAAAAGTTATTGATTTATCAGGTAAAGAAAAAGATGAAATTGAATTACCCGAAGTATTCAATGAAATATATCGACCAGACCTCATTAAAAAAGCAGTTCTTTCACTCCAATCACTAAGATATCAGCCATATGGTCCAAGAGCAAGATCTGGTATGGATACATCTGCTCAGTCGTGGGGATCGGGCAGAGGTGTAGCACAAATTCCAAGGATTGCTAATGGAAGTAGGGCTGCAAGAGTACCACAAGCCGTAGGTGGAAGAAGAGCACATCCTCCAAAAACAGAAAAAAATGTAGTTGAAAAGATTAACAAAAAGGAGAAAAGGTTAGCTTTTAGATCTGCAATCGCAGCTACAATTGACTATGAGCTGGTATCTAAAAGGGGTCATAAATTTGACACATCTTTTCCATTTGTTGCAGCTGATGAGATGGAAGAACTATCTACCACTAAAGAGGTTGCAGAATATCTAATCAATTCAGGTCTTTATTCAGACGTAATTCGTGCAAAGAATGGACGAAAAATCCGTGCAGGTAAAGGTAAAGGTCGTGGTAGGAAGTATCGCCAGAAAAAGAGTATTTTGATTGTAACAGGTTCCCAAGTTCCATTATTGAAATCGGCAAGGAACCTTCCAGGAGTTGATGTTGTACCAGTGAATTCACTTAATATAGAACAACTAGCGCCAGGTACACATGCTGGAAGACTAACGGTTTGGACTGAATCTGCAATATCCAATTTAGAAAGGGGTATTTAAAATGGGAGCAATAAAATTTCCATTCATTACAGAAAAATCGATGGCTCATCTAGATGACAATAAACTTCAATTCATTGTTGATACGAGAGCAAATAAACATCAGATAAGATCCGATGTAGCAGATATGTATGGGTTCGAAGTAAAGTCTGTATGTACAATGACTACTATGAAAGGCAAGAAAAAAGCTGTAGTAACATTTGAAGAACCTGATGCAGCACATGAAATAGCTACAAGACTTGGTTTAATGTGAGGTGAGATTGTATGGGTAAAAGAATTATATCACAGAATAGAGGTAGAGGTTCTCCAAATTATAGAGCTCCATCTCACAAGGCTAAAGGAAGTATCAAACATCCAAAAACCGATCAAAATGATACAATCTATGGAAAAGTTACATCATTAAAACATGATTCATCAAGATCAGCTCCAGTTGCAAGAGTACTGTTTGATAATGGTGAAGAGCGCTTTATCTTAGCTCCTGAAGGAATCTCAGTTGGAGAAAAAATTGCGTGTGGAATAAGTGCCGAAATAAAACCAGGTAACGTTCTCAACTTATCAGAAATACCTGAGGGTGCACCAGTTTGTAACATAGAATCAAATCCTGGAGATGGTGGCAAATTTGCTAGGTCCTCAGGGGTTTCAGCTACTTTAATAGCACATGAACGTGGCAGAGTTGTAATACAAATGCCATCAGGTGAGCTTAAGTGGCTAAATCCGAAATGTAGAGCAACTATAGGGATTGTTGCTGGTGGAGGACGTGTGGATAAACCATTCCTCAAAGCAGGCAAGAAATATCATAAACTAAAAACAAGAGCCACTAAATATCCACGAGTATCAGGAGTTGCTATGAATGCCGTAGATCATCCATTTGGTGGAGGTAACCGTAAACATCCGGGTAAGCCTACAACTATAGGAAGGAATGCACCACCTGGTAGAAAAGTGGGTCAAATAGCTGCAAGGAGAACCGGAAAACGTTAAAACTGAGGTGTAATTATGGCAAGAAAAGCAACATCAAGATTACCAAAAAGGAAAGGTGAATTCACTTATAGAGGCAAGACAATAGCCGAGCTTCAGAAACTAAGCCTTGAAGAATTCACAGAACTTTTACCTTCTAGAGAAAGAAGAAGCTTGAATCGAGGTTTCTCAGAAGGGCAAAAAAAGATATTAAAACAAATAAGAGACGGCAAAGATAATATTAGGACACATCAAAGAGATATGGTAGTTATACCTGAAATGGTAGGTAAGACTATTGAAGTTCATAACGGCAAAGAATTTGTTAGGGTAGAGATAGTTCCTGAGATGGTAGGACATAGATTTGGTGAATTCTCGCTAACAAGGAATAGAGTTAAGCATGGAAGTGCTGGTGTTGGTGCTACACGTTCCAGTAAATTTGTGCCACTGAAATAAGGTGATAAACATGGCAAGGATAAAATATACTGTAGAACTTGAGGAAGACTCTACTTCAAGAGCGATGGGTTCAGAACTTCATATATCTCCAAAAAAATCGAGGGAACTCGCAAAAGCAATAAAAGGAAAACGTACAAAAGCTGCTCGAAAATATTTAGAGGACGTAACCGCTCTTAAACAAGCGGTTCCTTTTAAACGACACTGCGATAGTCTAGGACATAAAAAAGGTTCAATGGCAGCTGGAAGATATCCTGTAAAAGTGGCACATGAATTCCTTAAGATTTTAAAGAATGCTGAAAGTAATGCAGAATATAAAGGACTTGACTCAGAAAACATGTACATTGCACATGTAGCTGCAAAACGTGGGCGAGTTATACGTGGTATGAGGCCAAGGGCTCGTGGGAGAGCTACTCCTAAAAACACAGAGACTGTATATGTAGAGATGATATTAAAAGAGGTGCTCTAATATGGCAATCGAGAAAAAGTTCGTACAAGATGGCTATGTAAAAGCCTCAATGAACGAATACTTTGCAAAACAATTGAGTAGAGCAGGCTATGGTGGAATGGATCTTAATAGAACTCCCATGGGTACACAAATAACAATCTATGCTGAAAAACCTGGTATGGTTATTGGGAAAGCAGGTAAGGTTATTAGGCGTTTGACACGAGATGTTGATAGACTATATAACCTAGACAATCCACAAATTGATGCCCAAGAAGTAAAAAATCCAGCACTAAATGCTCAAATAATGGCATCAAGGTTAGCCTCATCTATAGAAAGAGGTTGGTATTTTAGAAAAGCTGGTCATAATGCAATACGTGCTATCATGAGTGCAGGCGCATTAGGATGTGAAATTGTAATTTCTGGAAAACTTACGGGTTCAAGGTCACGAGTTGAAAAAATTGTTGATGGTTATATTAAACATGCAGGTAAGCCTGTGGATGATATAGTCAATGAAGGCTCTGCAACAGCCGTCAAGAAACTTGGTACTATTGGATGCGTGGTAAGGATAATTCCTCCAGGTGCGGTTCTTCCAGATGACTATAATCTAATAGATGTGCCTGTTGAACCTGAACAAAAACAAGAACCAGTAGCTGAAAAGGCACCTGGGATCGAAGAGATGGTTGAAGAAGAAGTTCCTGGTGAAACAGTATCTGAAGAAGAGGCTGTAACCGTAAAAGAAGAGACGGTCGATCCAGAAGAGCCAGTTGAAAGTTTAGAGGAAGATAATACTGAAGAAACTTCAGAAGAATCCGGTCCAGAAGAAGAACCTCAAGATGAAAAACTTCCAGAAGAAGAACGCAGATATTCAGATGGAACTTGGCAACATAAACACGAAGGCCATAAATATTGGCATCCAATGGCCCGTATCCATAGGGAGGACTAACGATGGCAATCCTTCGAAGACAAGAAATCAGGAACATGTCCCCAGAAGAAAGAACAGATGAACTTGAAAAAATGGAATCTGAGCTAATTCGAGAATATGCTCTCGCATCAGCTGGTGGGGCACCTGAAAATCCCGGAAGAATAGGCGAATTAAAGAGGACTATCGCAAGGATTAAGACGATTAGGAATGAATTAAAGGAGAATTGAAGTGAAGATTTCACCTTCAAATCTAATTTTTCATGAAATAATAGGTCTTAATGTACAAATACAAGATTCCAGTAACAAGTACAATATAGGAATAGATGGAAGAGTTGTGGATGAAACTCAAAACACAGTGGTTATTGAAACAGATAAAGGTGAAAAAAGAATTCAAAAGAAAGGCACTAAGTTTGTTTTTCAAATCCATTACAACTCCATTCCAAAAAAAGTACAAGTTGAAGGCAATCTTTTACACTCACAACCCGAAAATAGAATCAAGAATATTATGAAAATACGCATGAGGTAATTATCCATGGTACGAGATATTGGTCTGGATATTCCGGCTCCTCAAGAAGAATGTGACGACGCTAATTGTCCCTTTCATGGGTCACTTAAGGTCAGAGGTCAAGTTCTTTCAGGTAAAGTCATCAGTGATAAGATGGCAAAATCAGTCGTAATCCAGAAAAGTCATGAAAAACTGGTAAAAAAATACCAGAGATATGAAAAGAGACAATCAAAGATCCATGCACACAACCCACCTTGCATAGATGCACAAGTTGGTGACATGGTAACAATAGCCGAGTGTAAACCACTCAGCAAAACCAAATCATTTGTAGTGATTAAGGCGGAGGAACAGAGATGAAAGGAATGCGATCGCGAATTCCACGAGCATTGAATGCAGGTGCGAATATAGCTTGTGTTGATAACACCGGCGCGCGTACTGTTGAAATCATTTCTGTAAAAAAATATCGAGGTGTAAAGAACAGACAGCCAAAAGCAGGAATTGGAGATATGTGTGTGGTTTCTGTGAAGAAAGGAACTCCTGAAATGAGGCGACAAATATTGCATGCAGTTGTAGTACGTCAGAAAAAAGAATTCAGAAGACCAGATGGACTAAGAATATCTTTCGAGGACAATGCGGTTGTTATCACAGATGATTCTGGTGTTCCTAAAGGAACTGATGTAAAAGGACCGATTGCAAGAGAAGTGGCTGAAAGATATCCTAAAATAGGCACTACAGCATCAATTATAGTGTGAGGTGTGATTAAAATGGTATCCAAACAACCAAGAAAACAAAGAAAAGGACGGTTCAATGCACCTCTTCATGTACGACACAAATACTTAAGAGCTCCACTTTCCAAAGAACTTCGTGAAAGATATGGTCGAAAGAATGTTCGTGTTGCAGTAGGAGATTTTGTTAGCATCATGCGTGGAGATTTTGTAGGAATAAAGGGAGAAGTTGAAGAGGTTTCTTTGAAGAAAGGAACAATAGCAGTAGAAGGTGCAATCTCTATAAAGGCAGATGGTACCGAGGTAGCGCGACCGATATACCCTTCAAATGTAATTATAACAAAGCTGGATTTGAAGGATGAAAAGAGAAAAGCCAGACTAAGCAATGAATAAAGGTGATTTTAGTGGGCAAACATCAAAAAAGAATATCAGTACCAAACAGCTGGCAAATACCTAAAAAAGCTAACAAATGGGCATTATCAACAAGACCAGGACCACATCATAAAGCACAAAGCGTTCCATTAGGTATTGTTTTACGAGATATGTTAGGCTTTGTTGGTAATATTTCAGAAGCCAAAAAGGTCTTGTCAGATGAAAAGGTATTAGTTGACGGTATAGCAAGAAAAGATACACGTTTCCCTGTAGGATTGTTTGATATTGTATCAATTCCCTTAAAGGATGTATCTTATATTGTATTACTTGATAAGAAAGGAAGATTGGTATTAAATAAACTAGATAAAGTAACCAATACCAAGCTTTGCAAAATTAATGGTAAAACTATTATAAAGAACGGAAAGGTTCAACTCAACCTGAGTGATGGTACAAATATCATTGCTACAAACGACTTCAAACCAAATGATTCAGTGATAATATCAATTCCAGATAAAGAGATTGTTAAACACCTAGAGTATAAGGAAGGTAATTTGGCAATGGTCGTTGGTGGTGCTCATTCAGGAGAAATTGGATCTATAAAAGACATCCATAAGGTAAGAAGCTCAAAGAATAATACGGTTTTAGTCTCAAGTGAATACGATTTTGAGACCATTGAGAACTATATAGTGGTTGTAGGAGAAACAGAACCAGAGATCGAATTAGGTGGTGAGACCCTTGAGTAACCCGATGTTAATTCCACAGATAGATAAAGTGGTAGTTCACATGGGTGTTGGTGAAAGTGGTCAGCATCTAGTTGATGGTGAAGGTATTCTTGAAGAAATTACTGGACAAAAAGTAGTTGAGACACAAGCAAAAAGAACTCTTCCAGCTTTTGGAATTAAGAAAAAAGAACCAACTGGTTGTAAAGTTACACTTAGAGGGGATAATGCAGAAAAGTTTTTGACCACATCTCTTGAGATAATCGAAAAAAAACTAGATTCTTCTCAATTCGATGAAAATGGCAATGTAGCTTTTGGAGTAGAGGAACATACTGATTATCCAGGTATGAGGTACGATCCGAATATTGGCATATTTGGGATGGATGTTATTGTTGTCCTAAAACGACCAGGTTATAGGATTGGTCGAAGAGCAATATGTAAACGCAAAGTGCCACGCTCACATAGGCTTACTAAAGAAGACTCGATATCTTTCTTTAAAGAGAATTATGGCGTGGAGGTAGAATGATGGCAATGGAACAAGCTAAAAAAGAAACAAAAAAATCCATACTCCAATGTAAAAGATGTGGTAGAAAACAAGGTCTTGTCAGAAAGTATGGAATTTGTATGTGTAGACATTGTTTCCGAGAGATGGCCCATGAGATGGGCTTTGAAAAATATACATGAGGTGAGTTATTATGGTATTATTAGATCCTCTTGCAAATGCATTATCAACTATAAAGAATGCAGAAGATATTGGTAAACAGTCCTGCACTATTCGGCCAGCTTCAAAACTTATTGGTAATGTCCTTAATGTAATGAAAGATAATGGATATATTGGTGAATTTGAATTTATTGAGGATGGTAAAGCAGGAATTTATGAAGTAAAGCTTATTGGAAGAATTAATAAATGTGGAGCCATTAAACCACGCTATTCAGTATCCTCTGAAGATTTTGAAAAATGGGAAAAACAGTACTTACCTGCAAGGAATTTTGGTACTTTAATTCTCACAACTTCAGATGGTTTACTTTCTCAGGTCCAAGCACGTGAGAATAATGTTGGTGGTTTACTGCTGGCATACGTATACTGATGATTGAGGAGAGATGACATTTATGAGTTTAGATATTAGTAAAACAGTCGATATCCCTGATGAAGTCACAGTTACATTCGTGGATAATGTCCTGAAAGTCACTGGTGAAAATGGCTCAATTGAACGACATTTCTGGTACCCTGGAATTAGTATTGAGTTATCAGATTCAGAGATATTAATCGATGCTGTATCCAAGAAAAAAACCCAGAAAGCAATGATTGGTACGATTGCTTCGCATATGCGTAACATGATAAAAGGTGTTACTGAAGGTTTTGAATATAAGATGAAAGTAGTTTACTCTCACTTCCCTATGCAGATAAAAGTTGAAAAAGATAAACTTGTCGTGAATAATTTCTTGGGTGAAAAGAAACCACGTAGTGCAACAATCGTTGGCAGTACGAAAGTTAAAACTACTGGAGATGAGCTAACTATCAACGGTCCTAATATTGAGGAAGTTGGTCAAACAGCAGCGAATATCGAGCAATTGACTAGAATAAAACGATTCGATCCTCGGGTATTCCAGGATGGAATATATCTTACAGAGAAGAGAGTGTAGGTGATTTAAATGGCAAATAACAAAGAACTGAATATGGATAATGAATCCAAACGCCTCTTTAAAGTTAGAAGAACTCAGAAAGGTAAAAAACCTCAATTTAAAAGATCTGCTTCTCACAAATTCAAACGTCTAGATTCAAATTGGAGACGACCTCGTGGACTACAGAGCAAACTTAGAAGACATGTAAAAGCAAAAGGTTCTCTTGCCCAACCAGGTTATGGCAGCCCATGTCAAGTAAAAGGCCTTCACCCATCTGGGTACCAAGATATTTTAGTTCATACTCCAAAAGAGGTAGAAGATATCGATCCTACAACTCAAGCTATCAGAATAGCTAAATCAGTTGGTGGAAGAAAAAGAGCAATCATAATAGAAAAAGCAGAAGAACTGGGTATCAAAGTGCTTAACCATAATGCTCGTGGAGGTGACGAAGAATGACTGATTTAACCAACCAAAAACGTATGGCAGCACAAATTCTTAATTGTGGCTACCACAGAGTTTGGATTGATCCAGAAGCTTCAGAAGAAATTGCAGTTGCTATCACACGTGAAGATATTAGGGGTTTAATTGATAACGGTAGTATCAAGGCTGAGAAGGTTAGAGGTGTCAGCAGAGGACGTGCACGAATAAGGGACGCTAAACGTAAGTATGGTCATCAGAAAGGCCATGGTTCAAGAAAAGGTAAAAAAGGAGCACGCAACTCTAGAAAAGAACAGTGGATGAAAAAGATACGTTCACTTAGAAGACGACTGAAAGAACTGCGTGATGAAGGAACTATTGATAGGCCCACTTATTGCAAGATGTATAGGAAAGCAAAAGGTGGAGAATACCGTAATGTAGCTCACCTTGAATCCCATCTCGAGTCACAGGATGCTATTAGAAGAGAAAATTAATACAGATAAATAATTATTAGAAGATTCGGAGGATTTAAAAATGGCAACAGGTCCAAGATACAAAGTTGCATTCAGAAGGCGACGAGAAGGACGAACTAACTATCATCAGCGGTTAAAATTAATACTATCCAAACAAAACAGAGTAGTTGCTCGAAAAAGTAGTAAACACATGCAAATACAGCTTGTAAAAGCACATTCCAATGGAGATACAACACTTTGCACAGCTACTTCTACACAACTTAAGAAATATGGTTATGAAGGATCTACTGGTAATACACCAGCAGCATACTTGACAGGATTACTGTTTGGATACAAGGCACAAGAAGAAGGATATACTGATGGAATCTTAGATATTGGTCTACAGGCCTCATCTAAGGGTTCAAGGGTATATGCATCACTTAAAGGAATAGTAGATTCAGGTTTTGATATACCTCATAGCTCTGAAATATTCCCATCAGATGAACGTATCAGAGGAGAACATATTCAAGGCTCTGATTTATCTGATCAAGTTGAAGCAGCTAAAGAAAAAATAGTTTCTGAGTTTAGCTAAGGTGATTTATTATGGCTTATGAATATACAGAAGAATGGATCCCAAAGACAATGCTTGGACAACTCGTTCAAGAGGGTCAGATCACTTCAATGGATGAAGCGATTGACAGTGGGCTTCCAATACGTGAACCTAAAATAATCGATACTCTGATGCCAGAGCTTGAAGACGAAGTACTTGACATTAACATGGTACAAAGGATGACTGACTCTGGTAGAAGAGTTAAGTTCAGAGCAACTGTCATAGTTGGTAATGGTGATGGTTTTGTAGGACTTGGACAGGCAAAAGATGCTCAAGTCGGACCAGCTATTAGAAAAGCTATTGATAATGCGAAACTGAATATAATTAGAATAAAAAGAGGCTGTGGCTCATGGGAATGTGGCTGTGGATTACCCCACACGGTTCCTTCAGAAGTTAGAGGGAAAGCAGGCAGTGTTATAGTAGAATTAAAACCAGCTCCACGTGGTTTGGGACTTGCAGCTGGTAGTACTGCTAAGAAAGTACTTGAAAAAGCAGGTATCAAAGATGTATGGACTAGGACTGAAGGTACTACCCGTACTACATTGAACTTTGCAAAAGCAACATACATGGCCCTAAAGAAAACAAATACTATCAGAACTCCTTTAGGTTATAATGAAGTGGAGGCGCAGTAAAGATGTATGCTGTTGTTAGAATGCGTGGTCAAGTAAACGTACGTGATTCAATCGAAGATACGCTTAAGATGCTTCGTCTACATCGTATTAACCATTGTGTGGTTCTTCAGGAAAATGCACATAACAAAGGTATGATTCAGAAAGTGAAAGACTATGTTGCGTACGGCAAAATTGACGGAACTACTTTAGCCCAAATGTTAAAGAACCGTGGTAAACTTGAAGGTGGTCATAAACTTACAGATGAATATATTGCTGAAAATACAGATTTTAAGTCTATTGAAGATTTTGCACAAGCAGTGTATGAAGGTAGAGCTACTTTTAAAGATGTACCCAAACTAAAACCAGTTATTAGACTTCATCCTCCTCGTAAAGGCCATGCTGGAATTAAAAGGTCTAAACAAATGGGTGGTGTCTTAGGAAATCATGATGAAGAGATTAGTCTCCTTCTTAATAAAATGAGGTAAGGTGGGTTTTCATGAGTAAGTGTAAAACAAAAAAGTATAGAGGCTCAAGGACATGTGGTGGAGGTACCAGCAAGAATAGGCGTGGTGCAGGTAATCGTGGTGGTAGAGGAAAATCTGGTGGCTGCAAACATCATAATGTAAGAGCTATGCAAAGAGGAAATATATTTGGCAAGTCTGGTTTCAAAAGACCACAGAGTCAATTGAACTATGTTTCAATAGTCAATGTTGGCGAGATAGATGAACTCTCAGATGAACTTCTGGAGGATGGCCTAGCAAAAATGGAAGATGGTGCATATCACATAAATCTTTCAGATATTGGTATTGAAAAAGTTCTTGGTGACGGCCAAGTCAATAAAAATCTTGTGATAACAGCTGAAAAGTTTTCTAGGATAGCACGAGAAAAAATAGAAGTTGCCGGTGGCAAATGTATTGAATTAGAACAGTAATGTTAATTTATCATTACTTTCTTATTCACACTGTCTCTGCCAGACATATTTAAATAACAATTTATGATTTTAGAGGAATAATTAATGAGTTTTAGGGAGACTTTGGGACCACTTTTTAATAAATTACCTTCTGTAACAGGTCCAGAAGGACATGTTCACTTCAAAACAAAGTTGTGGTGGACATTAGCGGTTTTGCTATTGTATTTTGCGCTTAGAAACGTTCCTTTGTTTGGTTTATCAGCAGATTCAATTGACCTTTTTGAATCATACCGTGCTTTCTTTGCGGGTGCTTCGGGTACATTGATGTTGCTTGGTATTGGGCCTATTGTTACTGCATCTATTGTATTGCAGCTGCTGGTCGGTGCGAATGTCATTGAACTTGATCTTTCAGACCCTGCAGATCAGGCACTTTTCCAAGGTGCGCAGAAGTTTTTAGTTTTAGTTATGATTGTTTTAGAAACATTACCTCAGATATGGGGTGGTTTCTTGCTACCCGACGCCGGTGTAGCAGCAGCTTTAGGTGTGAGTCTTGGTACTATAACACTCTTAATTTTCATTCAGGCATGTATTGGTGGAGTACTTATTCTCTTTATGGATGAGATTGTCTCTAAATGGGGCATTGGGTCTGGAGTTGGACTTTTTATTGTTGCAGAGGTTTCTCAGCAGATAATAACTGGTTTTATTAATTGGGCTCCGGATCAGATAGGTCTTCCAGTAGGTATTATTCCTAAATGGATTTATCTTATTCAAAATACGCACCTTTTAGAATTCTCAATGGATGGAATTATGTTCCTTTTGATCTCAGGAGGAATTTTAGCTCTTATTACTACAGTCATGATCTTCTTGCTCGTAGTATATGCAGAAAGCAGTCGTATAGAAATACCACTTTCTCATAGTGCTACACGTGGTGCCCGAGGTAGATTCCCTGTAAAACTTGTTTACGCATCAGTTCTTCCAATGATCTTTGTAAGAGCACTTCAAGCTAATTTCCAAATAATTGGTATGTTACTAGATAGTAGAGGAATAACTTTCTTAGGTGAATTTGAAGGTTCAACACCAATAAATGGCTTGATGTACTATATATCGCCTATTAATAGCCCATATGATTGGATACCATCTCTTGTAGCTGAATCATATGCAGCAATGG
>Ga0207421_10001312_pt1 | contig 32277 bp, 24 predicted proteins | sample SodLakKL_010_SED_4_FD_187542 | JGI IMG/M metagenome (GOLD analysis project Ga0207421, IMG submission 187542) | Alkaline sediment microbial communities from Lake Tanatar, Kulunda Steppe, Russia - 8KL_010_SED (SPAdes) (version 2) | ecosystem: Environmental > Aquatic > Non-marine Saline and...
AACGAGAATTCCACTCAAAACAATAATTCCTATCATAGCCGGAATGCTCATGCTATTGCCTGTAATCAATAAAGCTATCATGGTACCGGTAAATGCCAGGGGCAAAGTGCAAATAATAATAAATGGATAAAGTAAAGATTCAAATTGGGCTGCCATTACTAAATAGACCAGAATAGCAGCAATAACCAGGACGAGTTCTAGTTCATCGAAGGCTTCTTCCATCATATCGAATGCCCCTGAAGGTTGGACTTCATAACCTTCGGGAAGGTCCATTTCATCTACAGCTTCCATGGCGTGACTGGTAGCAGTATCCAGATCGGTGCCGGGATATCCGGCTTGCACTTGGCCTATAGTTTGCTGATCTTCTCGGGGAATACTTAATGGCCCAAGACCTTCCGAAATAGAGGCTATTTCGGCTAGGGCTACGTAGTCACCCATTTGGGTGTATACTCCAAGATTTTCTATATCTTCCACGGTGGTTAATTCATCATGTTCATACATTACTATCAGTTCATACAATCTGCCGTCTTCCTCTATCCTGGTAACCTCCCTTCCTTCCAAAGCTTCTCTTACATTAAGACCTGCTTGAGCGGGAGGCACTCCTCTTTCCATTGCCTTTTCTTGATCAACATCTATATGCAACTCCGGTCGGTCTTCTTCCATTAGAGATCTTACATCACTTAGGGTTTCTACCTCAGAGAGTTTATCCACCACATCAGAGGCAACTTCCTGGACTTTATCAATAGAGTCTCCTATGACATCAAGTTCCATATCCATTGCCATGCCCGCTGCATCCATTATATTTTCCCGGTTAAATATAAGTTGGGCTTCGTCGGAGATATCTTCTGTTTCTTTGCGAATGGTTTCTATAACACTATCTATTTCTCCTAAATGGTCATCATCGAGGCTTACCCTAATTTCAGCCAGGTTACTTTCTCCTGTATCACCTGCAAGGCCAAACATCCCGGCATCGCCAACCTGGCTGGAATAAAATTCAAATTTTTCGTCGTGTTCTTCCAAGACATCTTCAATTTCTTTTACAAACTCGTCAGTATCAGAAAGAGTAGTACCAGCGGGTAAAGAAGCCTCGATAACAAAAGAGGATTCTTGAGGAATGGGAAATAGATCAGTGCCCAGGCGAGGAAAGATAAAAAACCCGATAGTCAGGAAAAGGATGGCTCCTCCAATTACTCCCCAGCGGTACTTGAGAGCTTTATCAAGTGCAAACCTGTAAGAAGCCAAACGTGAGGGCTCTTTTTCTGATTCGCTCCGAATTCTTAAAAATAATGATGTTAACAAAGGTATTACAGTTAGAGAAATAATTAAGGAAGCAAATAGGGCGCAAGCAACGGTTATGGCAAATTCAGTAAACAATTCCCCGGCAATGCCGGTAAGAAAAACCACAGGGAAAAATACGCTCAAAGTGGTAAGAGTGGAAGCAGTAATGGCTGCTGCCACTTCATTTGCCCCTTCGATAGAGGCATCTATAGGATTTTTCCCCATTTGTAAGTGTCTATACACGTTTTCACTTACAATTATGGCATTGTCAACAAGCAATCCGGCAGCGAGTGCCAGCGCTCCTAATGTCATCAAGTTAATAGTAATGTCAGTAAAATATAAAATGGTAAAGGTGAAAATAATGGCCGATGGAATAGAAAGACCGATAATCAAGGTAGTACGCCAGTTTTTTAGGAAAAAGAGCAAGACTATGATAGCCAGAAAAGCTCCTCCAAACAAGGACCAGGCAAGATCCATTAGGGCCATTTCTATTTCCCGACCTTGATCCAGGGGATAATTATAGAAAAGTTCTCCACCACCATCAGCTTCAAAATCTTCCGATATGTCATCCATGGTATTGCGGACATCCCTGGCTACTTCTACTGTATTTGTATCGCCTTCTCTTTGAACGATAAGGCTAACGCTTGGGTCTCTGTTTATGCGGGCTATGGTAGTTGCCTCGTGTGTGTCTAATTTAACGTCAGCAATTGAATCTAACGTAATGGGGATCAAGGGAAGGTCTTCGTCTTCATCCAGAAAGTCTTCCATTCCATTATCTCCCATGTCAGCCTGGGCCATGATGTAGCTTGCGGCTACTTCTACAATGGCATCTTCCAGTTCTCGAGATGTTTCGTCCAGGGTGGTGGTAATGTTGTCCCTTGTTTCTTCAGCCCATTTTTCGTAATCTGGAACTTCATATAGTTGTATTCCTTCTACATCGGAAACAGTGATATCTTCATATTCTTCAGTTAGAGGAATAATTATCTGACCAGGTTCTTCCCCTGCGCGAGGAAAGTTCGTAAAATCGGGGCTGTCTATATCTTCTGGAGGGGAAATAGGTTCTTCGTCGATATCTTCCCAGTCTTCGGGAAGTTGATCTTCATATTCCTCCCATACTTCCTGGGGAATTTCATCTTCGTATTCCTCCCAGTCTTCTGGAAACTGATCCTGATATTCCTCCCATTCATCATACTGGGGGTATGCTTCCCCAAAACTATCTAGAATAAGTGTTAACAAATCAGAAGCGGTTTCGTCCTCTTCTTCCACGGGAAAAGTAATGATTAATTCATTAGTATCTTCATCTATTTTTATATCTTCTGTTACTTCATGCAGGTAAACGGGCCGAGTGGGAAATTCTTCTGGTTCTTCAGTTTCAAGATCATCCAGTGCAGCAGCTAGTTGTTTGTTTAAGTCTATATCAATTTCTCTGCCAATCATTTCTTTTAATTTTTCTTCGTCCATGTCAAAACCTACAACCAGATTTCTAACTTTATCTAAGCTTGATTTTCCGGTTAAAAAACGAAGGCGCATGCTGCGGTCATCTATATCTTGAATTCCAGCCGGGACGTCCTGAAGCCCGGCCATAATTACATCTGAAAGCATTTCAAAAGACATATTTTCTTCTTCCAATCGGGAAGGAGAGAGGTGGACGAATAAATCTTCCTGGGCTCCACCTTGAACATCCACGCTGGCAACCCCGGGAACAGTTTCTAGATGGGGAACTATGCTATCTTCTGCCTCATGGGTTAATTCCGGCAAATCTTCCATACCGCTTAGGGAGATTTGCATCATAGGCATAAGGGTAGGATCAAATTCAAGAATAAAGGGGGCCTCTACCCCTTCTGGAAAGCTAACTAGTTCTAGCTGAGTGTCAAGATCATCCCGCAGATCACCTACGCTAGTCCCCCAATCAAATTGTAAAATAACAATTGAAACATTTTCTTGAGAAATAGAATGAATACTTGTTAATCCGCTAACTGTGGAAGCCATTTCTTCCACAGGTTCAGTGACCAATTCCATAGTTTCTTCAGGACCGCTTCCGGGAAAAGCAGTTACTACTGCCAAGACAGGGGGCTCTATATCTGGCAAAAGATCAAGGGGAGAGTCCCATAATGAAACCAGACCTACTACTAGAAATACCACCAAGATAGATAGTGTAGCTATGGGCCTTTTAACAGCGATACGCGATAAATTCATTAATGATGTCTGCCCCTTTGCTCATGAAAGAGTGGAAAGAAACTTGAAAAAAATTGTAAATAATACACGAAAAATTGTAACATTATACTATTATATTTTAACATACATTTGTTGAATACCAAAAAATTAAACGCAATTTTTCTAATAAAACTTTCGAGATTTTAGATAAGCATCCTGTTAAACTTTAAATATATTTTACATGCATAAAACATTACATATAGAATAAAGTAAATGACTTAGGAAATTCTGGGGCGACTTTACTTTTATCTTTTTATTTTTTATACTGTTATATAATAAAAATTATGCAGATTGAATAATTATGTACTTTTTGTTACTTAAATATATATTTTAAAAGAAAGGTTTGCTGGTTATGATAACTGCAATATTGCTGGGTGCCGGAGATCGGGGAAAAGGTGTATTTGGTGAATGGGTCTTGCGAAACAAAGACAAGTTGAAATTTGTTGCGGTGGCAGAACCTAATGATAATAGGCGAGAAATGTTTGCATATGAGCATAATATTTCGCCGGAAAAAAAGTTTAAAACTTGGGAAGAGGTTTTGGGGCAAGAAAAGATGGCAGATTTGTGTGTTGTAGCTACCCAGGATCAATTACACACAAAGCCGGTTTTGAAAGCTTTGCAAAAGGATTACCATGTTCTAGTTGAAAAGCCTATGGCTACAACTATTGATGAATGTTATCAGATGATCGAAAAAGCAGAGAAGTCTGGCAAGCAACTTTGGATAGCCCATGTTTTAAGGTATACACCTTTTTTTACTAACATTAAGAGGGCTATTGATAATGGTATGCTTGGTAAAATAATTAATATAAAGCATAGTGAAAATATATCATACTGGCATTTTGCACATTCGTATGTAAGAGGGAAATGGCGCCGAAGCGAGGATTCAAGCCCGGTAGTTTTGGCCAAAACTTCCCATGACCTTGATATATTATACTGGCTTACTGAATCACCGGCGGCAAAAATTAGTTCTTTTGGTAATATAAATTATTATAAGCCTGAAAAAGCTCCTAAAGGAGCTGGATACCGATGTATGGATGATTGTAAAATAACTGAAACATGCCAATGGTACGCTCCAAGGCTATATATGGAAGCTGAACCTATCCTGCAAGTAGGTATGCGTTCGAAGCTTTTTCATAAAAGGTTAATAGCGTGGACGGCTCTTAATTATCCAAAAGTGCTTAAAGGTTTTAGCTATTTTATTCCTGCTTTAAGGGTTTTGAATAATTGGAATAGGTGGCCTGTTTCGGTTATTACTGATGAATATTCTGAAGAATCTAAACTTAAACAACTCAAAGAAGGCCCTTATGGCAGATGTGTGTTTTTCTGTGATAACAATGTATGTGATAATCAAGTAGTAAATATTGAGTTTAAAAATGGAATTACAGCTACTTTAACTTTACACGGGTTTGCTTCCTTTGAGGGGAGATGGATCCGAATTGAAGGAACAGAAGGGACTTTATTTGGAAAGTTTTCGACTGAACATCAAGAAATAGTTGTTTATGATCATTATAATACTCAAAAGAAGGTTTTAATGGACGTAGACCTTGAATTAAAAGGGCATTTAGGTGGAGACGATGGTATCATGCATTCACTGGTAACTTCTCTGGAAAGTGGGAAACTAACTGACAGTGCTGTTTTAACTTCAGGGAAAGCTTCTCTTGAGAGCCACTTGATGGCATTTGCGGCTGAGAAATCAAGATTGGAAGAACAGATCGTATATCTTGATGAGATCCGCAAAAGAGAGCAAAAACGAAATGATGATTTAGAAGCGATATAAATTAGTTTTATTTTGAGGGGGGTTGGATATGCGAAAACAGATAGGGGACGTTTTAATCGAATGTGTCCAGGGAGATATTGCAGCTCAAGAAGATATTGACGCAGTGGTAAATGCTGCCAATGCACAATTGAGGACAGGGGGTGGAGTTGCTGGAGCTATCCACAAGGCAGCAGGTCCTGGTTTGGAAGAAGAATGCCGGCCGTTAGCTCCTATAAAACCTGGCGAAGCGGTCATTACGGGTGCCCACAACCTGCCCAACGATTATGTGATTCATTGTCTGGGTCCTGTTTATGGGAAAGATAAACCCGAAGAACAACTTCTTGAGAATTGTTACTCTCGTGCTTTAGAATTGGCTGAAGAAAAGGGCATTAAGTCGGTAGCTTTTCCTGCTATTTCTACTGGGGCTTTTGGTTTTCCCATGGAAAGGGCTACTCAAATAGCCATTAAGACAGTAATTAAAAAGGCAGAGGAACTAAAAAAGGTAAAAAACATCCGTTTTGTTCTTTTTAGCCAGAAAGACTTGAAGGTTTATGAGGAGGTTATGTCTAATCTGGAAAATTGAGGAGAAAGGAAATGTTTGGTTTTATAAGTATAAATTAACTTCACCACAAGGAGGTTTATAATAATTTGGATTCCCTTTTAGAAGTTGATGTTAAGATGGTGGCCATGGATCAAAATCATAATCATATTGTTTTGCTTTCTGATAAAACTGATAAGAAAGTTTTACCTATCTGGATAGGCCCTTTTGAAGCGCAAGCCATAGCCATGCCGCTTCAGGAAGAATTTGCAACAAGACCTTTGACCCATGATTTGATCAAATCATGCTGTGACAAACTGGAAGGAAGCGTGGAAAAAGTGGTTATCACTGATATAACTCCAGAAGGGACTTATTATGCTGAAATATATTTAGAATATGATAACAATGTTCAAGTGGTTGATTCCAGGCCTAGTGATGCTATTGCTTTAGCCTTGCGTTGGGAGGCACCTATTTTTATAACTATGAAATTAGTGGAATTTACCCTTGATCCTGATAATGTTGTGTTCGATAAATCTGACGAAGATGAATTTCACTAATGTAATGAGGCTTCAACATGCTTGGAATCCTTTACGTCTTGTCAGTTGAATTATGGCGCTAGCTCAAACAGTTAAAAATATTAGGGGGAACCTGTAATGGGGATTAATACTATAATTGTAGTTGGTGTAGGACAGATGGGAAGTGGCATTGCTCAGGTTGCAGCTATGGCAGGTTATAAAGTATATTTGAATGATGTTGATGAGGAATTGATTTCTAAAGGTGTAAATTTAATTAATAAAAATTTGCAAAAAAATGCGGAAAAAGGAAAGATTGATGACTCTCAAAAGCAATCAACTCTCGATTTAATTTTTTCTGCTCCTAACTTGGCTGAATGTAAAGATTGTGATATGGCAATTGAAGCGATTGTGGAAGATATTACTATAAAATCTGAATTATTTTCCAAGTTAGATGCTTTATTGCCTCCGGATGCTATTCTGGCCAGTAATACTTCTTCATTGCCTATAACAGAAATAGCTTCATATACTAAGGCTCCTGAAAGGGTAGTAGGAATGCACTTTATGAATCCAGTTCCAGTTATGCAACTTGTGGAAGTTATTAGCGGCCAGTTGACTGATGATGAAGTATTAAGTGTTACTCAAGATGTTGCCAGGACAATGGGAAAAACGCCTGTGGCTGTTGATGATTATCCGGGTTTTGTTTCTAATCGGGTTTTAATGCCCATGATTAATGAAGCAGTATTTTGTGTGTATGAAGGGGTAGCTTCTCCTGAGGGGGTAGACCAGGTTATGAAATTGGGCATGAATCATCCCATGGGGCCACTGGCTTTGGCTGATTTAATAGGCCTTGACACCTGTCTATCAATTATGGAAGTGCTTTACGAGGGTTTTAGCGATCCTAAATACCGCCCATGCCCCCTTTTAAGGCGTTATGTGAATGCAGGTTTATTAGGAAAAAAAGCCGGGCGTGGCTTCTATAATTATACGTAGTTATTTATTAAATATATTTAAAAGAGGTGACAAAATTATGTACGATACGATTATAGTCGGGGGAGGAATAACAGGGCTGCAATTAGGTGCCCTGCTTGCAAATGATGGAGAAAAAGTTTTATTACTGGAAAAAGGTGCCCGGCTGGGTGGAAGGGCTGCGGTGGTTAAGAGAAAAGGTTTTTTGGTGGATTACGGTATTCATTTAATAAGGTTTGGTCCTGAAAGTGCGATTTCAAAAACCTGCCGTCAGCTTGGCCATGAAATTGAATACAACTCTCTGGGAACTTCCTGGGTGAAAGATGTTGATGGAAAAATAAAAGTATTTCCTACCGGACCCAAGCTTTTTTTGACCACAAAGCTTTTGGGGGTAAGGGACAAAATCAAAGCAGTCAAACTACTGGGGCAAATTAGAAAGGGTGCCCATAGTCAAGAATTAAGAGAAAAAAGTGTTAAAGAATGGCTGGATGAGAATAATGTCCAGGGTGGGCTCAGGCGTTATTTTCACCTGGTTAGTGCTTCCATGATGGTTTGTCCTTTTATAGAAAGGACATCAGTTGGGGAGATGTTTGAGAACATGCAAAAAGTATTGCAGACTGGCATCTCAGTGATGTATCCCAAAGGTGGCTGGCAGCCTTTAATTAATTTATTCAAAGACAAAATAGAGGAGCAGGGTGAAATAAGGCTTAAGGCACCCGTAAAAAGATTAAATGTGGAAGGTGGCAAAGTTACAGGGGTTTATGTGGAGGATGAAGAATTAATATCTGCTAATAAGGTAGTGTTGACCATGCCTTCTTTTGAACTTCCTTCTTTACTTCCAGATAGGGTAGACCCTGACTTTGTGGAAAGCTGTAAGACTAATAATCCGACCTCTGGCATTGTGCTTGATTATGGACTCCAAAATCCGGTATCTGATATTGATGGTCTGTGTTATATGTATCATCCCATGTCTTTTGGCATGTTTACCTCAAATGTTGAACCTTCACTTGCGCCTGAAGGCAAACAACATTTAACCTGGCTTCAACCGGTGGATAGTAAAAAGATCAAGCAAAAACAGTGGGCCAAAAAGAAATGCGAGGAATTGGAAAAGAATCTGTTTAATTTCTTCCCTCGTTTAGAAGATTCTATTGAGTGGAGGCGGGTATTATATTTGCCTGTAGTAGATGGGACTGAGGTGAACATACATCAAACTGGGGATAAAAGGCCTTCTTCAGTTGTTCCCGGCGTTAATAATCTATTCCTGGTGGGCGATTCGATTGCTGCCCCCGGCGCTGGAGGAGATGTAGGGCATGAAGCTGTTCATGTGACCTATAATAAAATCAAGGAAGACAGTTAACTTGATTTGATTATTTTGTGTTTGCAATTTAATTATTAAAAAGGAGGTTTAAGATGCCTACCATATTTTTTTACGGACCGGAATTGGACCGGGACAAGAAAAGAGAGTTAATTAGTTCTTTTACTCAAAAAGCAAGTGAGCTTACCGGAATAAGTGAATCTGCTTTTGTGGTGTATTTGCGTCCCAGTGATCGAGAAAATGTAGGAGTAGGCGGTAAATTGTTGGATGAAATGAATAAATAGTTATGAAAACTTCCAGATGATACTGCTGAGTATAATGAGTAACTTAAATTTTTATAAAAAAACCTGAGATAAACTCAAATCTCAGGTTTTTTTAACTATTTAGCATTTATCAGTGATGTTTTATTAATGGTAAGAATATTAATCAAATATTGCTGTTTGTGGCAGGAAGAATAGTTAAATAGATAGAATTATATTAAAGGTATAATTATTAATAATAGTATGACATAAAAGAAAATGCTGTCATTTTTATTAATTATATGTTTTTGGGAGGTGAAGATGCCAGCGCTACAATTAAGTTTTGAAACTGTTTTTTTGTTTAACATCATTGTTTTTATCTTAAATATTACTAGAAAGGAGTGTCTAAATGTCTGAAATTAGATTTGATGGCAGAGTAGCTGTTGTTACTGGAGCCGGTGGAGGTTTGGGTAAAGCTTATGCTTTGTTGTTGGCTTCTCGTGGTGCCAAAGTAGTTGTAAATGATCTTGGTGGTTCTTTTGACGGGACAGGATCTGACTCTACGCCGGCTCAGCAGGTAGTAGATGAGATTAAGGCTAATGGGGGAGAAGCTGTTGCTAATTATGAAAGTGTTGCAGAGTGGGAGAGTGCCCAAAAAATAATTCAAACTGCTATAGATTCATACGGCAAACTGGATATACTTATTAATAACGCAGGAATTTTAAGAGATAAAAGTATGCTCAAAATGGAGGATGAAGATTACAAAAAAGTAATGGCGGTACACATGGATGGAACTTTTTATTGTACCAAGGCAGCATTGCCATATATGAGGGAAAACAATTATGGAAGAATAGTGGGAACAGCTTCTGCTGCAGGAGTTTATGGTAACTTCGGGCAGACGAATTATGGGGCTGCAAAAATGGGAATATTTGGTTTGATGAGAAGTGTAAAGCAAGAAGGGGCTAAATACAATATTCTTGCCAATACTATTGTGCCAGTTGCTGGTACAAGGTTAACAGCAACTGTTATGCCTCCTGATGTAATTGAAAATTTAAAGCCTGAATTTGTAGCTCCAATGGTAGCCTGGATGTGTTCTGATGAATGTGAAGTAAGTGGCCAATTATTTTCCGCAGGTGGAGGATATTTCAGCCGTATAGCGGTTATCGAAGGGCAAGGAGTAATGTTCGATTTGGACAAAGAATTTACTGTAGATGATGTGTCTGCCAATATTGGTGAAATAATGAATGTGGAAGGTGGAACGGAGTTTGAATCAGTTACGGAGCAAACCACCAAAGTGCTATCAAGGTTTATGTGATTGCATTAATTTCATTAGCATTAATTAGGGAGGTTTATGGTATGCCAATTGATCCCTCGGTAGTGGGGAAAGAGATAACACCTCTGAAATTTAATTTTGATCATCGTGATGTGATTATTTATGCTTTAGGAATAGGAGCGGGAGCAGAATCGGATGATTTGGAATTTGTTTATGAAAATCAGCTTAAAGTTTTACCTACTTTTGGAGTAGTTCCTCCTTTTCCGGCTTTAATGGGCTTGACGGACCTGGATGGAGTGGATATTAACCTGGCCATGCTCTTGCACGGCGAGCAGTACCTGGAAGTTCATAAGCATCCTCTTCCTATTGAAGGGGAACTTACTTCTAAACCTAAGATTGGTGCTCTGTATGACAAGGGGAAAGGTGCTCTTGTGGAGTTAGATGTAGATACTGTTGATGAAAATGGGGACCTGGTATTTTTTAACCGTTTTGGGGCTTTTGTTAGGGGGGAAGGAGGTTTTGGTGGTGAAAAAGGACCGGAGCCCGGATATAACGCTCCTGACAGGGAACCAGACCAGGTAGTAGAGATGAAATCATTACCCCAGCAAGCAGCAATATACCGATTATCCGGCGATACCAACCCCCTGCACATTGATCCAAGTTTTGCCGCGATGGCAGGCTTTGATGAGCCTATTCTGCATGGTTTGTGTTCTTTTGGTTTTGCAACCAGGGCTATTTTGAAAAAATATGCTGACAATGATCCTTCCAAATTCAAGGCTGTCAAAACCAGGTTTTCCCGGCATGTTTTTCCCGGAGAAACTCTGGTTACAGAGATGTGGCAGGAAAGAGAAGACATGATCCTGTTTAGATGTAAAACTGCGGAAAGAGAAGAATACTGCCTTACAAATTCTGCACTTTGGCTAAATGTATAAAGCAAGGCCGGGTGCCTATACAGCAGGCACCCGGCCTATAAATTAAATCTTTCTTTTTTTTGTAATTTGTTTTTAATAATTGAAAACAGGTAGCTGCCTGGAAAGGAGGAATAAGTTATATGGTAGGGATAAGTATGTACGGTGGTTATGTTCCTAGTTACCGCTTAAATAGGATGACTGTATTTGCAGCTATGGGATGGCTTAATCCTGCATCAATGATGATTGCTGCAGGTGAAAAGGCGGTGGCTAATTTTGATGAAGATACGATAACTATGGCTGTGGCAGCCGGAAATAGTTGCCTAGAAAACAAGAGCAGGGAAAAAATTGAGGGGCTTTATTTGGCTACTACCACTGCACCTTTTAAAGAGAGGCAAAATGCAAATATAGTTGCAGATGCTCTTTGCTTAAAAGATGATATTAGGACCGCTGATTTTACAGGCTCTCTTAAGTCCGGCACTTCCGCACTGCTCTCTGCTATTGAGAAAGTGGGATTTCAACAAGAAGGAGATGTGCTTGTTTCTGCAGCCGATTGTCGTTTGGGAAAAATGGGATCAGTGCAGGAGATGTTTTTTGGTGATGCTGCGGCATCTTTTTTGATTAGTAATGAGGATGTTGCTGTGGAATTTAAAGGTTCTTTTTCAGCAGCGTACGACTTTGTGGATCATCTTCGCGGTGCAAATTCTAACTATGATCGTCAATGGGAAGAACGCTGGATGAGAGACGAGGGCTATGAGAGATTCATTCCGGAAGCTATAGACGGAATTTGCCGCAAGTATGGGGTGACAATCGGAGATTTTTCTAAAATAATATATCCCTGTTACTATAAAGGCGCCCGAAAGGGGATTACTAAAAAACTTGGTTTGGAACCAGAAAAAGTGCAGGATGATCTACAAGAAGATTTGGGTGACAGTGGTTCCGCCCATCCTTTAATAATGCTGGCTAAATATCTGGAAGAAGCAAAACCTGGTGATAAAATTTTGTTGATAGGTTATGGGAATGGTTTTGATGCATTGTATATGGAAGTAAATGAGAATATTGAAAAACTTAACCAACGCTCTAAAGTTTCAGCTTATTTGTCACGGCGAAAGGAACTTGACAAATACACCAAGTATTTGGTCTGGCGAGGTATAGCACCTGCTGAAGTCGGGATGAGAGGAGAGGAGGATAGACTGACCAGGTGGTCGTTGGTGTGGAGAAACAGGGAAGCTATAAATGGAATGCAGGGTGTTAAGTGTGAGGAATGTGGAACCCAACAATACCCTCCACAAAGGGTATGTGTTAACCCAGATTGCGGAGCTATAGATAAATTTACCCCCGTTTATCTTGCTCGAAAAGGCGGTAAAATATTTAGTTATACTTCTGACATGCTTGCTTCTTCCATTAATCCACCAGCTATTTACGGCAATATTGAAATTAATGGAGGGGGAAGGATGTTGATGGATTTCACAGATTGTACTCTTGATGATTTGGAAGTAGGGAAAAGTGTTAACTTTACTTACCGCATAAAATTTTATGATGATAAAAGGGATACTACTTTCTATTATTGGAAAGCAGTTCCAGAAAGTGAGGAGGTGTCTTAAAATGGCTGGTGGTATAAAAGATAAAGTAGCTATACTGGGTATGGGTTGTACCAAGTTCAATGAGCACTGGGAAAAGAATTCCAGTGATCTGATTTTGGAGGCTTTTCAGGAATGCTTGGCTGATGCCGGTATAAATAAGGGTGATATTGAGGCTGCTTGGGTAGGCAATCATCTTGATGAGGTAAACATAGGTAAAGGAGGTTATTATGTAAGCGGGGTTTTACATCTCCCCATGATTGGCGTTACCCGGGTAGATAATTTTTGTGCTTCTGGCACAGAAGCTTTTAGGAACGCTTGCTATGCTGTTGCTTCAGGTGCTTATGATGTGGCATTGAGTGTTGGAATAGAAAAATTAAAAGACACCGGGTATGGTGGTTTACCAGATTCTCCAGTATTTGGCCAGTTTGTAAGTTTAATTGGACCAAATGGAACAGCTCCAGGCTATTTTGCCCAGTTGGCAACTGCATATGCAGCAAAATATGGCATCTCTATGGATAAAATAAAAGATGCAATCACTCATATTTCTTGGAAAAGTCATCAAAATGGAGCCATGAACCCTAGAGCCCATTTGCGCAAGCCAGTAAGTAAAGAACAAATTAAAGGTTCGCCTTATGTGGCTTATCCACTGGGGTTGTTTGATTGCTGCGGAGTTAGCGATGGAGCGAGTATGGCTATAATTACCACCCCTGAAATCGCTGCTCGTCTGAAACCTGATCAAGATATTATTAAGGTGAAATCTTTGCAGATTTCTGTTAGTTCCGGGGAGGAAGCTATGTACGACAATTGGGATGGTGCCGGAGTGGTAACTACCCAAGTGGCTTCACGTAAAGCATATGAAGAAGCTGAAATAGATAACCCCCGGGAGCAAATAGATTTAATGGAAGTGCATGATTGTTTCTCCATAACAGAGATGGTTACCATGGAAGATTTGCACATATCACCGCCTGGAAAAGCCCCAGATGATATATTGGAAGGGTTTTACGACCTGGATGGGCAAGTTCCTTGTCAGGTTGACGGAGGGTTAAAATGTTTTGGCCATCCAATAGGCGCTTCGGGGTTGAGGATGATCTATGAAGTATATAATCAATTGTTGGGCAGGTGGAGTGAGGAAAGATTGGTCAAAGATGCCGAAATTGGCTTGACCCACAATTTAGGAGGGATACCCAACCAGAACGTCTGCAGTGTGGCCATATTTGGGAAGTAGGGTAATCGTTATGGACGCTTTTTGTATCAAATAAAAATCCCTTTACCAAGTTATTTTCCTTTGAGATTAATTAAGGGAAATTAACCCTAGGTTTCCAAAATGTAACTTGAATATTAAAATTTGTTGATATTTGACGGTTCACCTTCTCCTATTGTTGAAACAGCTATTTTTATGTAGTATGATAAAGTTAAGAAGAATCAGCAAAAATAGCTCAGGCAAAATTTATTTTGTAGCTGAGTCAGCCTATTAAAAATGGGGTGAGCTCGTGTATGATGAGCATAGCACTAGAGAAGATCAACAAAATGGCGCAGAGGAAGATAAGAATCAACAAACTTCGATGGAGAAGGAAGTAGAGGAAGAAGCTCAATCTTCTGAAGATGTAGACGTGGAAGCTAAGCCCGGAACCATAGAAGAAGAGAAAAAAGAGGAAGAAAATGTCGAAGAAGACATAGACGGTTCCGCATCTTTGATCGATGGTGAAATTAAAGTGGAAAATCCTTCTGGTAATGGCGAGCCTGCTCAGGTACTGCCATCGGAGGGTGTAGAAGTGTGGGTAAATGGGGAGAAAATAGAAAGCAAACACCCCGTTTACAGTGAAGATCAGGTGGAACTTAAAGTTGTGGAAGATATAAAACCTGTTCAGATTGAAGTAAATAGGGATAAAGAAGATATGATGGCAGAAGTAGAAGTAACTCCTGAGTATAAAGTCAAATATAACTTAATCGATAAAAAGCCAAGTAAAATACTGACCATTAAAGCCGAAAGACTTGAAACCCTTAACCGGAAAGTTAGCAGAGAAGAAATTTATGAAGCACTGGAAGATAATATGGTGGTTTACGGTATTGATGAAAATGCAATTGAAGAACTTACTCAAGCAGAAAAACGTTTGTCTAAAGTTGTGGCAAGAGGGGAACCCATGCAAGAAGGTGTGGATGGCTATGCTGAATATTTAGTTAGAACAGAGAAAGAGCGCATAGATTATGATGATGAAGCTACGAAGGTAAACTTGCGAGAAAGATATTACATTCCCCAGGTAGAAGAGGGAGAAGTTATAGGTGTTATCTATCCAGCAGAAGAAGGAATACCTGGCTATAAAGTTACGGGGGAAGAGATACCCCCTTCCCCCGTAAGCGAAAAAATTGTGAATACCAAAGAAGGTGCTATTTTAAGTGAAGATGGCACCCAAGTTATTGCGGAATATGCCGGGCGCCCTGTAGTTGGAAAAGGAAAAGAAGATGTAGTAGCAGTAGAAAATATTTACGTTCACAATGACAATGTAGATATGGAAACCGGAAATATAAGATTTCAAGGGCATCTTAAAGTAGAGGGCTCTGTAGAAGAAGGAATGACTGTTTTTGCTGATGGAGATATTATCATCAATGGTAATATTGCAGGAGCTTATATTATAGGTGGAAGTCATGTCAATATAGTAGGTAATTGCATAAATTCAAGCGTAAGGGCAGGTGGCGCTTATTTATTAAGTCAGCAATTGGCGGAGATATTTGAGTATTTGAAAGTATCTTTGGAAGCTGCTCTGGAGAATTTAGAACAGCTAACCATTGCTTTGCAATCTAGAGGTGAACTTTCTCCAACCAAGTATCCCCACATGGTTTATAAATTGTTGCAAACCAAGTTCCCAGAAGTGTTTGAGTTTATAGAAAACCTGAATAACGCATTAAAAGAAAGATCTGAGTTTTCACCACCTGAGAGGGTTTTGGAAAACATTGAAAAACTGACCAAGTTTTTCAATGATAAGGGAGTTATGAATATTAAAGATGAACAACCCTTCCGGGACATGTTTAATTTAACCGATGAATCATTAATTGAATTGTTATCTTTAACTGAAACTACTTCTGACGTTTCTGTAAATTATGTCCAAAACAGCACTTTGGAATGTACGGGAGATATTAACGTACTGGGCCCGGGAGCATATCATTCCGAATTTCATTGTGGGGGAAAAGTAAATGTAAACAAGTTGTTTAGAGGCGGCAAAATTTTTGCCGGAGATGATATCACTATTGGAGAATTGGGAAGCCCTGGCACCACATATTCTCATGGATTGGTAGAAGCTCCAGCCGGGCATAGTATAAGGCTGGGGAAAGTACATGAAGGTTCCCGGATTAAAATCGGCGATTACATGTACCGTCTTGATTCAACGTATTCCAAGATAAAAATTCATCTAGATCAAGAAGAAGACAAAGTTAAGGTTTCTTACTGGTAAAACGATAAATTTATCAGAACCCAGATTGTAATAATCAGGAACTTTTTGGGGCTGTTTAAAGAGGATCTGCTTTATTTTTTCCGCTTATAATATAAACTATGAGAAAACCAGCGAGGAAAAGAAATAGAACGGATGCGCTAAACTCGCTTGGGATAAGTGCTTTGGTAGACCCTAATAATAGTCCGGATAGCAAAAAGGAGACGGGTGCTTGATATCGTTGATATAAAGTGCTTATTATCCGGGCAAATAAAAGTATACCTAAACCCAAGCCTATGCTAAAAACTATCAAGGTTGGCCAAAGCACAAAATTACTTACTGCAAATAATAAATCATCATACAAATTTAACATTATAAGCAAGGAGCTTCCCGAAACACCTGGCAAAAGCATTGTAGCGCTTGTCAGGATGCCTCCTCCAACAAATGGCAATATGGAATCAGTAGGAGAAGCCGGCACTTGAGCCAGCGGCTCTCCAACAACGGTCCAGGCAACGGCAATTCCTATACCCGTAAACAAAAGATATGTTAATTTTAGTTGGCTCTTATTCAAAGGTGCAAATACTATTTTTATTGAAGCCAGGAGCATTCCCATTAGGAAAGAAACTATTAGGTCAGGATATAGCTCTAAAAGTTCCGATATTAGTAAGGCACATAAGACCACTCCTGCAGCAATTCCCATAGCAGTGATTATGTGTTTTTTAATTTGTAGATCCGAAATATCTTGCACATATCTTTGGTATGTTCCCAGAATTATAAGGGCGGTACCTCCACTCATACCTGGCAACACTAACGATATCCCTATAAAAATTCCATGAAGTAACTTGGTTAACAAGTCTATTCCCCCCACTCTTCTTTTCCAATACAACGTATTCGGGAGAATTTTTTAATTCCCTTTTTTATATATTAAGAGCCCGGGAACAAATTATGCATATTATATTCTAAAGACTATACCTGAAAAAAGCTTAGAAGGGAGGCATTAAATATTATGAAAGAGGAGGTTGGGGGCAGTACTGCACATGTAAGAAAACTTTTTCCCGGCTCTAATTCTGCTTATGGGTTTCATTCTTTTTATGACGAGATTATAGATGACGATGCTGCACGAATTTTTGTGATTAAAGGAGGACCGGGGGTAGGCAAATCCACATTTATGAGTTCTATAGGCGAAAAGTTGTGGAAGATGGGGTATGATTTGGAATTACATTGTTGCTCATCTGACAATGACTCTTTGGATGGAATAGTGATTCCCCAGTTAGATATAGCGTGTATTGATGGCACAGCACCTCATATTGTTGATCCTAAAAATCCAGGGGTGGTAGATGAAATAGTACATCTTGGTGATTACTGGAATGAGGAAGGTATGATCGTTTACCGTGACGCAGTGTTACAAACGAATCGAGAAATAACACGCCTTTTTCGGAGAGCATATAATTACCTGGGAGCAGCTAAGATGTTTTTAGAAGAGGTAGAAGGTTTTTATCGGGAAAATGGTGCATTACATATGGATGGATTAAATAGGGTTGCATTGCAGCTTATAGATGAAATTTTTGGAGGCAAGATAATAGAGTGGTTTGACAGTAGTCGTCAGCGGAGGCAGAGACATCTTTTTGCTACTGCTATTACTCCTGCAGGCCCTATTAGTTATCTGGATACACTTATTGCAAAAGTTCCGCAAAAATATATTATAAAAGGAGATGATGGAACGGGAAAAAATGAATTGATTGCTCGCTTGAAAGATGCGGCCCGAATGCATGGTTTTTTTGTGGAAGTCTTTCACTGTGCACTGGATCCCCAAAAGATTGATCACGTAATTATTCCGGAACTGGGAGTAGCTGTTTTAAACAGTGTGACTCCGCATATTTTGTTTCCAGGGCCTGGAGATAAAGTGATAGAAACAGATAGCTATACCAGAGATCCTGGAAGTGAGAAAAAGCATGAAAGGGAAGTAGCCAGAGAGATGTACCATCGTTCCATGGAGGAAGCAGTTTCATTTATCTTAAGAGCTAAAAAACTGCATGACGAACTTGAAGCATACTATATTCCTAATATGAGCTTTGGAAAGATTAATGAAGTAAGAGATTCGGTTATGGAAAAGATTTTGTCTTATGCTTAAATTAAATATTAAAGGTTGATTCTGGCCTTGCTCCCTTTTAATTTTGCCTTAGCTAACAAGGAGAAACTTTGAATAGGGTTAAGTGGGACTAGTTCCATCATATTCACATCCATTAAAGAAGCAAGTGATTTAATTGTGGTGGCCAGGTCATTGCAGGCTGGAGTTTCCCATATTTGAGAAGAACCGAATTTGCTATACAATTTAGGGGCGGCTTCATTGATAGCGCATTGGCCTGCTATTAAAGCCGGTGGCCTAATTTCTGAAAGCATCTCGGGAGGAAATCCCTTGCCCATTAAAATATTAAACCCACCTTTTCCATTGTGATCAAGGTGCAGGAGTTGCAATAAAGACAAAGTATTGCTGTAGCATCCCTCGGGACAACAACGCTCATAGCCCTGGTAAATGTTAACATCTGCAGGGAACTCAGGTATGAGGGTGTAGGGATATTTTTTGTTATACTTGCTCATATCTCCTTTAACTTTAATATCTTCAAGTTTTATTGATGAGGCAGCAAGCCTCAAGTGTTCGACCTCTTCCAGGTTATATCCCAGTATTTTAGCCCCGACAGTGTCTACAGCAGGGGTATTCGAACCTCCTACCAGTATGTCTAATTTTTCGGTACAACGTGGTAGAAGTTTGGCCGGAGGGTAATGTCCGTGGTAAACTGCGTGTAAACCGTCAATTAGTGTGAAATCAGGGGGGAAGAGTTCATGAAGGGAGGCCAGGATTTCATGAAGTTTATAATTGTGCCCATGCATCCGGTCCCTTTGGTCCATAAGCCCAAGCAGATTTTTGATGCCAAGGGTCACAACAGACATTGAATGAGTTTTTAACTTGGGTATATTCAAGAAAAAAACATTTCGCTGCTGTCGTTTATTTCCGAGCCTGGAAGATAACCAGCGGTTAAATCTGGCTTTTTCTCCGATTTGCGGAAGTTTTTGGGTGCAAGTTAGACCTTCATCTAGAAAGACTGGCTTGGCTCCATTTTGGTGACACACATTGCCTATTTCTGTTGCATTAAAGACCAGGCGTGTAAAGTTACCTTGAGTGCAATTTTCCACTACATATACTTTTTTTACTCCGGCCTCATATAAGTTTAAAATTGCAGCCTTCAGGACAGAAGGGTCTGTGTATGTATATGGGTGTGAATTTACAGCATTGATTTTAATGACAGCTTCAGTTTTACCTTTTAACAAAAAATTTAGGCCACCGTGGGCATTAAACACATCTTTTACTGATGTATAAATATTTGATTGAACTGGCGTAACGCTTACTGTATGAATATTCTTCACTCCTTGCCTTATAATATCAACAAAAATCATTAGTTACTAAGTCAATTTTATACTTTATCAATAGTTAAAGCAATAGATGAGAAAAGTAAGTGTTCAGGGTAGTTGAGCTTAAATAATTGTATGTTGTATTTACTGTATTTTTTTGATATACATTTAAGTGGTGTTGGGAAATGTAGTAGCTACATCTTTTTAAAATATGTTTAATAGGAGGTGTTGATTTAGATGGATCGCGAGTTAATAGAAAGAAAAATAAAGGAAGTTGCTGAGGATGGTTATTTGCCCTGTGCGGATGGTTTGAGATTAGCAAATGAGTTGGAATGTACTCCTAAAAATATAGGAAAGATTTGTGATGAAATTAATATTAAGATAATAGAGTGTAGCTTGGGTTGTTTTTAATAATTAAAAAAAATATACCTCATAACGAATATCACTAGAGAAAAAAGATAATAATATACATAGAAATAGATGGATTGGGTAGAATAAAAAAGATATAATGAACAATAAATAGCAATAAGGTTATAACTTGATTTATTAGCTTCTTAAAAGCACATAGGCGTCATAATAAAGTCTGTTGCTGGTTGATGAGGCAACAGGTATTTAATACTATTTTATTAGCACTCCGTAACGTTGAGTGCTGCTAAGGACAGTTTCACCTTTATTAAAAATAAAAAAGGAGGTTTAAAAATGAAATTAAAACCGCTAGGAGATCGAGTAGTGGTAAAGGTAGTGGAAGCTGAAGAAAAAACTGCCAGTGGGATTGTCTTGCCAGACAAAGCCAAGGAGAGACCTCAGGAAGGTGAGGTAGTTGCAGTTGGTGAAGGCAAAGTCTTGGACAATGGAACTCGCATGGGGATGGAGGTAAAAGAAGGGGATAAAATTCTTTATTCCAAGTTTGCCGGGACTGAAGTGAAGGTAGATGGTGAAGATTACCTTATCATGAAACAAGACGACATTTTGGCTATTTTAAATTAAGGCAAGATGGTAGCTGGATTTAATCATTATTAAAGTAAAAAGAAGGAGGTCGTAAACGATGGCAAAGCAACTATTATTTCGCGAGGAGGCACGTCGTGCTCTAGAGAGAGGAGTTAACTCCTTAGCGGATACGGTTAAAGTAACTCTTGGCCCTAAAGGGCGCAACGTAGTTCTGGATAAAAAATTTGGTTCACCGCAAATTATTAATGACGGGGTTACTATTGCCCGTGAAATTGAATTGGAAGATCAAGTGGAAAACTTGGGTGCTCAACTGGTAAAAGAGGTGGCTACCAAAACTAATGATATAGCCGGTGATGGTACCACCACAGCTGCACTTTTAGCTCAGGCAATTATTAGAGAAGGAATTAAAAATGTAACTGCTGGCGCCAACCCCATGATTTTAAGAAAAGGAATCGAGAGAGCAGTTACAGCTGTAGTTGAAGACCTGGAGAAAACCAGCAAGTCTGTAGAAACCAGAGAGGCAATCTCCCAGGTTGCTTCTATATCTGCTGACAATGAAACCATCGGTGAATTAATTGCTGATGCCATGGAAAAGGTTGGTAAGGATGGCGTTATCACTATTGAAGAATCCAAAGGATTTACTACCGACCTTAAGGTTGTAGAAGGTATGCAGTTTGACCGTGGTTACATTTCTCCCTATATGGTTACGGATACTGAAAAAATGGAAGCTGTTCTGGATGATCCTTATATCCTACTTACTGACCGGAAAATCGGAAACATTCATGATATCCTTCCCTTGTTAGAGAAGATAGTTCAGCAAGGCAAACAATTGCTATTGATTGCTGAAGAAGTAGAGGGTGAAGCATTAGCTACTCTGGTAGTTAACAAGTTGAGAGGTACCTTCACCTGCATTGCAGTTAAAGCTCCCGGTTTTGGTGATAGAAGAAAAGCGATGTTGGAGGACGTAGCTACTCTTACCGGTGGCCAGGTTGCCACTGAAGATTTGGGTATCGAATTGAACAATGTAGACATTTCTATGTTGGGTAAAGCCCGTCAGGTAAGGATTACAAAAGACGAAACCGTGATTGTAGATGGTTATGGCTCTGAAGAAGACATCCAGAAAAGAATTAATCAAATTCGCGCTCAGATTGAAGAATCTACTTCTGATTTTGATAAAGAAAAATTACAAGAGCGACTGGCCAAATTAGCTGGTGGTGTAGCAGTAATTGAAGTTGGAGCTGCAACTGAAACTGAAATGAAAGAGAAGAAATTGCGTATTGAAGACGCACTTTCTGCCACAAGGGCTTCAGTAGAAGAGGGTATCGTTCCCGGAGGTGGCATAACATACCTTAATGTTTCTAAAGCAATCGATGGTGTTCTGAATGAGCTCAAAGGTGATGAGTATACCGGAGCAACTATTATCAAAAAAGCCCTGGAAGAGCCTTTGAGAATGATTGCCGAAAATGCAGGTGCTGAAGGCTCCGTAATTGTGGAAAAAGTAAAGAATATGGAAAAAGGATTTGGATATAATGCAATGACAGGAGAAATAGAAAAGCTGATGGATTCGGGCATTGTTGATCCGGCCAAAGTAGCTCGTTCTGCTATACAAAATGCATCTAGTATAGCCGCTATGTTCTTGACTACTGAAGGAGTTGTTGCCGATAAGCCTGATGAGAACGAAGGTGGCGGCGGAATGCCACCCGGAGGTGGAATGGGAGACATGGGCGGCATGGGAATGATGTAATTAGTTATCATGCCGCAAAAAAGGGCTGTTTCTTTCTCAGGAACAGCCCTTTTTAGATTGAGGTCACCGCAAAGACGTTTTGGAGTGTGTATTTAGCGCATGGTGAAAATTATTGATTTTTTTAATTAAAATGTTATTCTAAGAAGGAAATATCACTTTACTTAATTAAATTATATAAAGTAAGGTAAGTAATGCTCATCAATTTTCTATAATTTAAAAATTAGCTTAGGAGTGCTTATGAGCGTTCAAAAAGTTGTAGTTATTGATATGGGTGGAGATTATACCCAGTTACTAGCCCGGATTATTAGGGAAAAAAAAGTTTATAGCGAAATATTGCCTTGTGCCACATCTTTAAGGGAAATAAAAGATCGCAATCCACAAGGAATTTTGATTACTGGCGGTCCCAGTGAGGTGGATAGGGAAATAATCTCTTTGCTAGATAAGGGTATTTTTTCTTTGGGGTTGCCGGTAATGCTAATTGGTTATGGAGTTGAAAGCTACGAGGATTATCAAGGTTTACACTATTTCCCTGGATACGATAGAGATAAAGAAAAAACTTTGATATCTTCTGATGGTAATATAGTAGCTACTTTTAATTATCCAGGTAAAGATGATGAGGGTGAGCTTCTTGATTACTTTTTGTTTGAAGTAGCAGGTTTAAAAGCAGAATGGACTCCGGCCTCTTTTGTTAACCAGGCTATTGCAGAGATTAAGGATAATTTTCCTGAAAATGATAGGGCAGTATGTGGCCTTAGTGGAGGAATAGATTCTGCTGTTGCTGCTCTTTTAGCACATCAGGCTATTGGTGAAAGGCTAACCTGCATATTTGTGGACCATGGCTTGATGAGAGAGGGAGAGCCTGAAGAGGTAGTTAATACTTTCCGAGATAAATATAACTTAAATGTAGTTTCTGTAGATGCTTCGGATGAATTCCTGAAAAGGTTGGAAGGAGTAGAAGAACCTGAAGATAAGCGCAGAATTATAGGAGAACATTTCATCAAGGTTTTTGAAAGAGAAGCTTTGAAATTAAAAGGAGTAAAATTTTTAGTTCAAGGAACAATTTATCCCGATATTGTTGAGAGCCTTTCACCTTCCGGGGAAACTATTAAATCTCATCACAATGTGGGTGGGCTACCTGAAAGAATGAGTTTAAAACTAATAGAGCCTGTAAGAGAACTCTTTAAAGATGAAGTCCGTAAAGTTGCTGAATACATGAACTTGCCCAAAGAGATGGTTTGGAGGCAACCTTTTCCGGGTCCTGGACTGGGTGTTAGGGTTTTGGGAGAAATTACTCCGGAAAAAGTTAATATTGTTCGCAAGGCCAATGCCATTGTAGAAGAGGAAATAAGCCGCGCTGGCATGGAGCACGACTTATGGCAGTTCTTTGCTGTTTTGCCCCAAATAAGGTCAGTAGGGGTTAGCGGTGACCGAAGAACCTATGCCTATCCGATTATTTTAAGAGCTGTTACCAGCAGGGATGCCATGTCAGCTGAATGGTATCCTTTCCCCTATGAGATACTTGATCGCCTTTCACATAGGTTAATAGAAGAAATAAGTCAAGTGAATAGGGTGGTTTACGATATTACGTCTAAACCACCTGCTACAATAGAATGGGAGTAGAATAAGGAGGTTTTAATATGTCTGATAAGCAGGTAGCTATTATAATGGGCAGTGATTCTGATTTACCGATAATGAAGGATAGTGCCCTGGCCCTGGAGGAATTTAATATTGGTTATGATATATCAGTTTCCAGCGCCCATCGTCATCCAGATAAAACTGCCAATCTGGCACGTAGAGCTGCCGAAGAAGGCAAAAAAGTGATTATTGCTGGCGCAGGGGGAGCCGCTCATCTGCCTGGGGTTTTGGCTTCCATGACTTCCTTACCTGTAATAGGGGTGCCAATACTTACATCGGGAATGGGAGGCGTTGATTCATTATACTCAATAGTTCAGATGCCCCGAGGGATGCCGGTGGCAACGGTAGCAGTTAACGGGGCTTTTAATGCAGGCTTGTTGGCAGTGCAAATTATTTCCACATCTGATAAAGAACTATTTGAAAAATACCAGAATTACCGGCAAGGACTTGCTAGTGGAGTAGAAGAGAAAGATAAAGCTTTGCAGGAAAAAGGGTGGCGAATTTATCTGGACGATAAGTTTCCACCCGGAGGTGAAAAAAAATAAATGATTGATCGCTATGCCAGGTCTTATATGAAAGAAATATGGAGCCTGGAAAATAAATTCAACAAATGGCTATTATTAGAGGTCTTAGCTTGTGAAGCATTGGCTAAACAGGGGATAGTCCCTAATGAAGCAGCCATTTTGATTAGGGAAAATGCCAGTTTTAGCGTAGAAAGAATCCAAGAACTGGAGAAAGAAACTCGCCATGACGTGGTGGCATTTACCAGGTGTGTGGCTGAAAATCTGGGTGAAGAATCCCGTTATCTTCATTATGGGCTAACTTCTTCTGACGTAGTAGACACTGCCCTTTCTGTTTTACTAAAAGAGAGTACTGAGCAAATTCAAAGTGGTTTGAAGCAGTTGGAAGAAATGCTTGTGGAGCAGGCAATTCGTCACCGAAATACTTTGATTATGGGAAGAACTCATGGGGTGCATGCTGAGCCTACCAGCCTGGGGCTAAAATTTGGTTTATGGTTGGCGGAGGTTCAGCGAAATCAAACCAGAGTGGAAAGTATGAAGGAATATATAAGTGTGGGCAAAATTTCTGGAGCAGTGGGAAATTATGCTCATCTTGCACCTTTTGTAGAAGAGTACGTATGTTATAAACTTGGCTTGAATCCTGCTCCTGTTTCTACCCAAGTACTGCAAAGAGATAGTCATGCTGAATATATTTTCGTGTTGGCTTTAGTTGCTTCTACCTTAGAAAAAATCGCTCTTGAAATAAGAAATTTACAACGCACAGAAATTAGAGAAATAGAAGAACCTTTTTATCATGGGCAAAAGGGTTCTTCTGCTATGCCGCACAAACGAAACCCGGTAAGTTGCGAACAGGTAACTGGCTTGGCCAGAGTAGCGAGAGGGAATGTGCAAGCAGCTCTAGAAGATAATGCCTTATGGCATGAACGTGATATTTCCCATTCTTCAGTTGAGCGGGTCATACTTCCTGATAGCAGCATGTTGGTTGACTATTTATTGGATCAAATGACTCGTATTATCAAGGACCTTCACGTGTATCCTGAAAATATGCTTAAAAACATGGAAGCAACTAATGGGCTTGTTTATTCCCAGCGTATTTTGTTAGAACTTATTACTTTTGGCTTAACCCGGGAAGAAGCATATGATTATGTTCAGGATGCTGCTATGAGATGCTGGAATACAGGAGAAAATTTTCAAGAAGTGCTCTTAAATGATTCGCAGATTATTTCCATTTTGGGAGAAGATAAGCTGCGAAAATGTTTTGATCCGACTTATTTTCTGGAAAGAGTAGATTATATTTATCAACGACTTGGCATTGAATAAAATGTCTCAAAATTAGCAGGCTGAGAGATTCAATGAAGGAATAGCGGGAACTATTACCGAATGTTGTGTTGGTGATAATTTAAAAGCTGAAGGCAAATTTAATGCTTTTGATCACCGCCCGAAGATATTATAAGGAAGGGGGATGATAGTAGAAGCAATTTTATCTTTGCCAGTAATAAACATGGATGGCTTGCATGAAAAATTCCGGAAAAATGGAGTGCCTCTTTATATTAAAAGGGACAAATAGGGACAGTAAAGGAGAAAGCAAAAAATACAATTGAGAGGGAAAAGATGATAGGCTTGTCAATGGACAAATAGAAGATAGCTGGAAGGAGGCTATGTCTTGGAAGAAGCAAAGTTGAGCCCTCTGGATGAAGAAAACGATAAATTTCGTGAAGAATGTGGTTTGTTTGGTGGGGTAATTAATGATGAAAATAACTTGCAGACCACCTGTTTCGCTCTATATGCCCTGCAACACAGAGGACAGGAAAGTGCAGGGGTAGCAATTAATGACGGAGAAAAAATTTGGAATCAAAAAGGAATGGGGCTTGTTTCAGAAGTATTTTCGGATATGGGTGCCATGGACCAATACAAGGGTAACATGGTTTTGGGGCACGTACGCTATTCCTATGGAGAGGATGGAAAACGACCCGAAAATACCCAACCTCTTTTATTTCGCTATCGGTTTGGAGAAATGGCTATAGCTCATAACGGTAACTTGCTAAACCATCAAAAACTTAGGGAGGGTCTTGAATCTCAGGGATCTATTTTTCAAACAACCACTGATAGTGAGCTATTGGCTCACTTTGTAGCTCGCGAAGGAAGCCCCGATCTGGAAGAAGCACTGAAGCAGGTAGTTCCGGTATTAAAAGGTGGCTATGCTTTTGTAATATTAAATGGGGAGCAAGTTATTGGCATTAGAGATCCTATGGGGATCCGTCCTCTTTCACTGGGGAAGCTAAACCAAGATGAATATATTTTGGCTTCGGAAACATGCGCTTTTAACGCTATCGGAGCCGAATTCATAAGGGATGTTAAACCAGGTGAAATGATTACCATAAATGATAAGTGGATAAGCTCTTACCGTATTACGCCTTCTCCACGTTCAGCGCTTTGTGTATTTGAGTTTATTTATTTTGCTCGCCCTGATAGTGATTTATGCCATCGTAATGTTCACTTAGTGCGAAGGGAATTGGGAAGAAACCTGGCGCGTGAACATCCTGTGGATGCAGATATTGTAATTGGTGTTCCAGATTCAAGTATTTCAGCTGGTTCAGGCTTTGCGGAAGAGGCCGGAATTCCTTATGAGATGGGCCTTATAAAAAACCGTTACATTGGCAGGACCTTTATTCAGCCTACTCCTGAAGTGCGCAAACTTGGTGTGGGAATCAAGTTAAATCCAGTAAAAAGCATTGTGCAGGGTAAAAGGGTGGTCATTATTGATGATTCCATAGTGAGAGGGACTACCAGTATGCAGTTGGTAAAAATGATCCGGGAAGCAGGTGCCCGAGAAGTGCACATGCGTATAAGTTCACCCCCGGTTACTTCACCTTGTTATTATGGAATTAATACCCCTACTCAAGGCGAACTTATAGCATCAAAAGGCACTGATGAAATTGCCAGTTTAATTGGAGCTGACTCACTGGGCTTTTTGAGTGTAGAAAATATGATAAATGCGGTAGGAATTTCAGGGGATCAACTTTGCTTAGCCTGTTTTACCGGTGAATATCCGGTTACTGCTGAGTAAATAGCTTGTGTTTAAATAGACATCATCAAGATTAAATTATTGGAAACAAGATGACCTAAAAAAGCTTTATTTTATTGCATTACGGTGATTTAAATTTTAGATTTTTTGATTTTTTTCGGTATGATTACAAGGATTTTGCTAATAAGTTTCTAATTATACTAATAATAGTAAGCATAATAATTTTCGATGAAAAGGAGGAGGTAGAATGAGCGAAGTAAGCGAACTACTTTATTGGGCTCCTGTCTGTGCAGCAGTTGGTATCGTTTTCGCTATTATACTTTGGTTGCGTATAAGCAAAGCGGAAACAGGCACCAAGGAAATGGTAGAGATATCTAATGCGGTGCGGGAAGGAGCTATGACCTTTCTCAAACGCGAGTACAGTTACCTGGCTATTTTTGTTGTTATTCTTTTTGTAGTTATTGGTTTTTTGCTCAACTGGCCTACTGCTATAAGCTTCCTAATAGGGGCGCTTTTTTCTGGTTTGGCAGGCTTTGTCGGTATGAGAGTGGCTACTATGGCCAATGTGCGCACCACCCAGGCTGCGCGTAAGAGCATAAACCCTGCAATGGCGCTGGCATTTTCCAGCGGAACAGTAATGGGTATGATGGTGGCCGGTCTTGGTTTACTGGGAGTAGGCGTTTTGTTTATCATTTTGGGTGATCCGGATATGGTTAACGGTTATGCCTTGGGGGCAAGTTCCATTGCTCTTTTTGCCCGTGTTGGCGGGGGTATTTATACCAAGGCTGCTGACGTCGGTGCAGACCTGGTAGGAAAAGTAGAAGAAGACATTCCGGAAGATGATCCTCGTAACGCAGGCGTTATTGCTGACAATGTGGGTGATAACGTAGGAGACGTGGCCGGAATGGGAGCAGACTTATTTGAATCCTATGTGGGTTCAATGATAGCGGCTATGGCACTTGCTTTTACTCTTCCCAGGTGGGAAGGTATGGAAATGGAAGCTGCTCTTCTTCCCTTGCTCGTTGCTAGTGTTGGAGTTCTTTCATCAGTAATAGCCTTCTTTTTTGTAAGAGCCAAAGAAGGAGCCCGGTTGGGAGCGGTCCTGGAAAGAGGAATGCTGGTAAGTGCAGTTTTAGTTTTAATTGCTTCTTATTTTCTTACTGAATACATTTTGGAAGATATTGGGCCTTTCATTGCAATTGTAGCCGGATTGTTGGTAGGCATTATAATTGGTCGCTTTACAGAATATTATACTTCCGATCATTTCAATCCGGTGAAAGGAATAGCTAAATCTTCGCAAACAGGTCCTGCTACAAACATTATTAGTGGTCTGTCTGTGGGAATGAAAAGTACCGCTTTCCCCATATTAGCTATTGTAATAGCAATTCTTGTGGCTTATGAGTTTGCCGGAGTTTACGGTATAGCTATTGCGGCTGTGGGGATGCTTTCTACCGTCGGTATGACGGTATCGGTGGATGCTTACGGGCCGGTTGCTGATAATGCTGGTGGTATTGCTGAAATGACCGAGTTAGAACCCGAAGTAAGAAAAATCACAGATGAACTTGATTCTGTTGGCAATACTACAGCGGCTATAGGTAAAGGTTTTGCCATAGGTTCTGCTGCTTTAACTGCACTGGCACTGTTTACTGCTTATACCTATGCGGTTGGTGAGCAGTTAGAAGTGATTAATCTTGTAAGCGCGGAAGTAATTGCAGGGGTACTAATTGGCTCAATGGTTACTTTCTTTTTTGCTTCACGGACAATGGAGGCAGTTGGAAATGCCGCCGGCGAAGTGATAGAAGAAATTCGTCGTCAATTTAGGGAAATTAAGGGGTTAAAAGAAGGCAAGGTTAAACCTGAGTATGCTAAGTGTGTTGACATTAGTACCAAAGCGGCTTTAAAAGAGATGGTAATCCCCGGTGTGATGGCAGTTGCTGTGCCCTTGCTGGTAGGGTTATATAGTGCGGAAGCACTTGGAGGCCTTCTGGCTGGAGCTTTAGCCACAGGTGTTATGCAAGCTATTAATATGGCTAATGCCGGCGGAGCTTGGGATAATGCCAAAAAATATATTGAATCAGGAGAGTATGGAGGCAAAGGCAGTGAAGCCCATAAAGCAGCAGTTGTTGGTGATACGGTAGGGGATCCGTTTAAAGATACCTCAGGTCCTTCGCTAAACATACTTATTAAGTTGATGAGTATTGTGGCTCTTGTTTTTGCCCCTCTGTTTATTTCTTAGGCGGTAACTAAAATGCAGGGAGCTTATTTCCCGGGATGGGCAGTTTTAAACTACTTATTTAAACTGTTCCCCGGGAAATGAGAGCTCCCTTTTTCGTTGTAAATAATAAGGTGAAGGGGAAAGTTAAATGGACGATAAAATGGATTATAAACAATCCGGTGTGGATCTAAACGCTGCTGATAATGCTGTAGAGAACATTAAAGATATTGCCGGAAAAGCTACCCGCCCGGAAGTATTAAGTGGTGTTGGAGGGTTCGGTGGCCTTTTTCGCTTTAATGTAGAAAATTACCGTGAACCAGTATTGGTGGCTGGAACAGATGGAGTTGGCACTAAATTGAAATTGGCAACTGAAATGCAAAAGCATGATACTATTGGTGAAGACCTGGTAGCTATGTGTGTCAATGATATTTTGGTTCAGGGCGCCGAGCCGCTTTTTTTTATGGATTATTTAGCAGTTGGTAAGCTTGAGTCAGACCAAGTTGCAGAAATTATTTCAGGAGTGGCTTCTGGGTGCCAGAAAGCTGGATGTGCCTTGCTAGGAGGGGAAACTGCTGAGATGCCCGGTTTTTATCCTCCCGGAGAGTACGATGTAGCAGGGTTTGCTGTGGGAGCAGTGGAGAGAGAGAAAATAGTAGATGGATCGTCTCTACAAGAAGGGGATTTGCTGCTTGGCCTTGCTTCTAAAGGAGTTCATAGTAACGGTTACTCTTTGATTCGTAAAATAATTGAAACCAGAAAACTTAATCTGAATGAAAAGTTTATTAATAAAGGAGCAGAAAGCGAAGGAGTTAAGGAAATTTTAGGAGAAGAGTTACTTCGGCCAACGGAAATTTATGTTCCCCAGGTTTTGCCTTTGTTAGAAAAGTACAATATTAAAGGTATGGTCCATATTACCGGTGGAGGGCTACCCGGTAACTTACCCCGGATTTTACCTTCTCAGCTAAGTATTAAATTATACCCGACAGAATGGGAGATCCCTGATATCTTTTATTTTATCAAAGAAAAAGGTAATGTGGACTGGGAAGAAATGTACAGAGTTTTTAATATGGGGATAGGATTTGTTCTGTTTGTTTCCCCGAATGAGGTTAAAGAAATACAAAGTCATCTGGCTGAAGGGAAGACCAATGCCTGGATTATTGGAGAAATAACTGCAGCTACCGAAGAAGAAATTATAATTGAAAAATAGGGTTTGGTAAGCTTATACATACGGAGGTTAAATGCAATTGGGCAAAAAAATAGGTGTTCTTGCCTCAGGTCAGGGAAGTAATTTACAAGCTATAATTGATGCGGAAAAACGAGGTGAGTTGGCAGGAAAAGTTTCAGTGGTGGTAAGTGACAATCCTGATGCTTATGTTTTGAAACGAGCAAAAGATAATGGAATTAAAGATGTAGTGCTTGATTCAAAAAAATTTATTTCTAGAGAAGAATACGATCAAGCTCTTTTAAAAATTTTAAATGAAGAAAACTTAGATTTAGTAGTGCTGGCAGGTTTTATGCGTATTCTTTCCAGAATTATAGTAAGTGCTTATCCGGGAAGGATCATGAATATACACCCTTCCTTACTTCCTTCTTTCCCCGGGAAAGAAGGGATCAAAAAAGCATTGGAGCACGGAGTAAAAATTACCGGATGTACGGTCCACTTTGTGGATGAAAAGCTCGATAATGGTCCAATTATTATTCAGGAAGCTATACCCATACTTCAGGAAGATACTGAAGAAACATTGCGGGAAAGGGTTCAGGCCGCTGAACATCGCAATTATCCTAGAGCTATTGATCTTTTTTGTAGGGATTTATTAAAAATAGAAGGGAGAAGGTGTTTTATTTATGGGCCAGAGGAGTAAAGTGGCTTTAATTAGTGTGTCTAACAAAGATGGAATTCTGGAATTTGCCAGCCAGTTGGACAAAAGAGGATGGCGGATAGTTTCTACCGGAGGCACTGCTAATTTGTTAGAGGAAGGCGGTCTTTCGGTAACTAAAGTAAGTGAATTGACAGGATTCCCGGAAATTTTAGGGGGAAGAGTAAAAAGCTTACACCCTCGAATTCATGGTGGTATTCTTGCTCGCCGCCATCTCTCAGAGGATCAACAAGATCTGGATAATCAGGGAATTGAGTGCATTGATATGGTAGTAGCCAACCTCTATCCTTTTGTGGAAACTATATCCCGGGAAGGAGTTACCTGGGAAGAAGCAGTTGAAAATATTGATATTGGCGGCCCGGCAATGGTTCGGGCAGCTGCTAAAAATTTTCGGGATGTTGTGGTGCTGGTTAACCCAGAGAGTTATGAAAAGGTTTTAGAAGAACTGGATACAAGTGGTGATGTAAGTTTTGCAACTAGAAGCAAGCTATCAGCTGAAGCTTTTGCTCATACTGCTGAATACGACTCCTTTATAACTCAATATTTGTATACGTTGCAGGAAGAGGAAAATGTCTTTCCGGATTCTGTAATTCTTCCTTTTAGAAAAAGTCAAGAATTACGTTACGGGGAAAACCCCCAGCAAAGTGCGGCTTTTTATAAAAGAGCTGCAGCGCCAGAGGGAACTGTTGCTACTGCATATCAGTTGCAGGGAAAAGAGTTATCTTTTAATAATATTAATGATTTGGACGCTGCCTGGGAGCTTGTAAAAGAGTTTGATGAAACCGCTGTGGTTGCAGTGAAGCATGCCAATCCCTGCGGTGTCGGCATGGCTAAAACTGTTTTGGATTCTTACCAGAAAGCTTATGAAGCTGATCCTGTATCAATTTTTGGTGGCAT